>Ga0265296_1001189_pt1 | contig 31301 bp, 44 predicted proteins | sample MunlanPumphouse1_FD_189073 | JGI IMG/M metagenome (GOLD analysis project Ga0265296, IMG submission 189073) | Groundwater microbial communities from a municipal landfill in Southern Ontario, Canada - Pumphouse #1 | ecosystem: Environmental > Aquatic > Deep subsurface > Groundwater | place... | reverse complement strand
TCGCCTAACTCGTTTTTATACGAATTGCTTTCATACCACAAGCGTAAGCGAGTAAAAAGGTTCTTGCGAAGTAAGGTTCTTATAGCCGACCTTTATTAAAGTCTAACAAAATCACAGCAAAAAAGCAAGACCAAAAAATCTCTCTAGGCGAGAGATTTTTTGTTGTGGACCCGGCGGGAGTTGCACCCGCTTCATCAGGTGCTAACACTGATATGTTACTTCATACACCACAGGCCCGAGTCCACGCTTCTATTATAAAACGAAAAAGGGTCCTTTCGCAAGGAACCCTTTTCGTAGCACCTGATTTTTTGGCCCGTGGTGTACGAACCTATCAGCGTTTAATTATATTATAGCAAATTTAAAATTTTTGTCAAGTGTTTATGTGGATAACTTGACTTTCTCTACAATCTCTTTAAAAATCTCTGGATGTTCTAAAGAGAGCTTGGCTAGAATTTTGCGGTTCAATGTGATGCCAGATTTTTTGAGCAAATTCATAAACTTGCTGTAAGAAAGCCCGTATTCTCGCACAGCTTTATTTATTTGCGCTTGCCACTCTCTCCGAAAAACGCGTTTTTTCGCTTTTCTATCGCGAAACGCATAAGAGCCAGCTTTCATCACAGCTTGTTTTGCCTCTTTGAAAGTTGATTTGCGTCGCCACTTATAACCTTTGGTCTGCTTGATTATGTTTTTCTTGCGTTTGCGTTTCTGAACGCCTCTTTTTACTCTCGGCATATCATTATATCTAATCCTCGGCCGGATTTTTTAATTATTTGGTCAATTTTATTTTTTTCTTCAATCTGGCTAACAAATTCCTGCAATTTTTCTCGAGCTAAATCATAATGAGCTTTTTCCCGGCCTCTTAATTGGACCTCAATTCTAATTTTATGGCCTTTTTTTAAAAATTTATTAGCATTTTTAGTTTTTGTTTCAATATCATGCTCACTCGTTGCCAACCTGATGCGGATATTTTTAATCCTTTTATTTTTTATTTTTGATTTCTGACTTTTGATTTCTCTGTATTTATATTTGCCGTAATCCATTATTCGGCAAACAGGCGGTTTAGCTTTATCCGCTACTTCAACCAAATCAAGACCGCTCTCCTGTGCGATCTTTAGGGCTTGTTGAATTGAAACAACACCCAGCTGATTTCCGGATTCATCGATTAGGCGAACTTCTTTGGCCCATATTCTATTGTTGATTCTTTTTTGTATGGTGTGGACTTGGAGGGAATTGCACCCTCGTCTAAAAAGCTTCTTTAAAACACTTCGACAAGCTTAATCTTAATGAACAACTATTTTTGATTACGCGTATGCGTAAGCGTAGTTTACTTTTTGATCTGCATTTATTGAATTTGCTAGATAGATTTACGAGATGTACTAGCGTTGCTCGACTTGCATATTCAAAAGCAACTTTTTATCGATTCTTTTACAAGCCCTTGAGTAATCGTTCTTTTTGTCTTTTAAACTCTCTTTGTTTGATTTTTTCTCTTTTGTCAATTTTTCTTTTGCCTTTGGCAAGAGCGAATTCGAGTTTAATTTTGCCTTTTTTATTATATAATCTAATTGGCACTAATGTCAAGCCCTTTTGTTTTAATTTGCCAATCAGAGAAGCTATTTCCTGTTTTTTCAAGAGTAGTTTTCTTGATCTTTGGGGGTCGTAATCTTTGGGTGTATTTTTGGGTTGATATGGCGAAATATAAGCATTTATTAAAAAAAGCTCGCTGTTTTTGAGTGTGACAAAACTGCTTTTTAAGCTTGCTTTGCCGGTTTTAATTGCTTTAACTTCATAACCGAATAAAACTAAACCTGCTTCATAGATATCAAAAATCTCGTAATCATATTTCGCTCTTCTGTTGATAACTAGGCTTTTCATAAAACTTGCTTATATTGTATCATATAATTATGAGCGAAGCGAATAATTAAAAGGTTCTTGCGAAGCAAGGTTCTTATATGCTAAAATTATTCTATCTATGAAAATTGGTATTGATGCTCGAATAATCAGCGATTATGTTAAGAGTTTATTAAAAACTCTTTTAAAGCTTGATAAGCGCAATCAGTATGTTTTATTTTTTGATTCGCGCATTCCTAGAAAACGAGCGGAAAAATATCAGGCTAAAAATATTAAAATCAAATATTTCCCGTTTTCAAGATACCGCAGGTTTATTAGTTATGCTTATTCGCAGATTTTAGTTTCAGCTTTTTTAGCCAAAGAAAGATTGGATGTTTTTCATGCTGTATCCGGCACAATGCCTTTGATTTATCCGGGCAAAATAATTTTAAATATTTGGCAGATAGAAAAAAAACTAGCTAGGAAAGTACTGCAAAATAAAATCTGCAAAAAAGCCAAAAAAATTATAGTTGATTCAGAAAAACTGCAAAAGCAATTGATTAAAGCTTATAAAATAAAACCAGAGAAAATTATAGTTTTCAAAAAGCCCAAAAGCAAAGAGATTTTAAGGATTTACAAAAAGTTATCCACAGATTTTGTTTGCTAGCTATAATTTTTATGCTATAATTATAAACGAGATGAAAGATAGCAACAAAAACTCAGTTTCCGAGAGAGAGAGAGAGAGAGACGGGCTTTGCCGTTGAAATTTTGGTTATTCTAAATAAATCCCCGCTAATTTAATAGCGGAGATTTTTGTAAATTGCCCTTAATTGTAATTGGATACAGTTAGGGTTTTTGTTTTTTAGATGTCTGAATGGAGCGCAGGAGGGCAAAAATCCAATTACTTCCTACGCCCCGTTTAAATATTTAAAATTTATCAAGCCCTAAATTAAAGGTCGAGTAGGGCAAGTAAAAGAGAAAAATTAACTTAACAAAAAAACATGGCTGTAGAAAAAGCAATAGCTAGCTCTAGTCTAGTGGAAGTAATTGACCGTATTCTTGACAAAGGAGTTGTTATTGACGCCTGGGTAAGAGTATCCCTGGTTGGCATTGAACTCTTGGCAATAGAAGCCAGAATAGTAATTGCTTCTGTTGAAACCTGGCTAAAATATGCCGAAGCTGTTGGTCTAACTGCCTCCGCTGCCTAAGAGCTAGCTCATTAAGAATTTAGAACATCCTTTAGATTGGGTGAGAGCACTAAAAATCCTTTCACCAGGCAGGTCCTCAAGATTTAAAGCATGTTCTAAATTCAAGTTTAAACTATGGCCAATGATCTTAAAAATTTAGCAAAAGAAATTGCTCTTTCTTATGAAGCGCGGTTGGGAATTGTAAAAAATATAGTCGAAGATACTCATAAAATGCTTGAGGATTTTAGGCAAAGGCGGGAACAAATGTCAAAAGAGCTTCGGCAGGGCTTAGCAAAAAACGAGAGTCTAAGAAAAACAGATTTTAATAAAATGATGAACGAGATCTTGTCTGTTCAATTAAACCGGGAAAAGAATGTAAAACAAATGCTGACTGATTTTCAAAAAGAAGAAGAACAAGTAGCAATAAGATTAAGAGAGCTTCTTGAAAAGGGCGAAAATGTCAGAATCAGGGATTTTAAAAAGATGCTCGCCAAAATTAAACAAGGACAGCAAAAACGAGAACAGGCAACTAGCGCCGGAGTAGGAAGCCAATTAGGAAAAATGCAAGCTGAAGTCCATGCAATGTTAATAAAGTTTTCCCAAGAAGTAATAGCAGCTATGCCAAAAAGTAATAATTAATTATGGCTAAAAAGAAAAAAACAAAAGTAGTCAAAATTCAATGCGCCTTTTGTCATGGAACTGGCAAAGACCCGTTTGGCATTCCATCTGTATTATCTAATTGCCAGTGTTGTTTGGGAAAAGGATGGACTTATATTAAGAAGCCCTATGAGCAGTGCTCGGCTTGTCATGGAACAGGAGTTTTCAGAGACCATCTGAATTGTGCAGTTTGCGGAGGAAAGGGTCGAGTTCGAAAGTATAATTTTGAGAAGCACGAAGATGGAATAGATCCTCACACCGGCCTTCCAGATATTAGCTGCTATAAATTAAAGTCAGTTTAAAAAATTTAAACCCCGTACTACGGGGTAAAGGTCGAAATTAAAAATTAAAATTAAAAATTAGAATATGTCTATACCAGAAGATTTAAATATGCTTGCCGAAGATATAATTTCTTTTCGTAGAGAAAGAAAGCAGTATGTAAAAAAGCTGGCAGACGATGTGGCTGAAATGTTAACTACCTATGATAAAGAAATGGAGGCACTAGCAAAAGATCTTAAAGAATTTCTTAGCAAGAGCGAAACAGCTAGAAAAGAAAGCTTTAAAGAAATGATAACTACTATCCAGGTCAAGATTGAGGATATTCGTAAAGAAACAGCTAACCTAAGGACGCGCTTTGTTAAAGAACATGAAGAGATGGCGGCTGATCTGAAAAAATTTCTTAGCAAGAGCGAAACAGCTAGAAAAGAAGAATTTGCTGCTATGTGGAAAGATGTAACCGATAGAGTTCAAGCTATCAGAGAAGAAACTAAAGATCTGGTTGCTCATCTTAGAAAAGAGAATGAGGAGTTGGCCAGCGAAGTAAAGGAGTTATTAGCTAAAGTTGACAGAGACATGAAAAAAGCTAAAGCTGCTTGGGCTAAAGTTTATGGAGGAGCAGGAGCGTCGGTGAAAGTCAAAAAAGAGTAAAGATTAATTATGTCTTACTATCTATCGCCAGAAGAAGAGCAGGCTGTTATTGAGCCTCGGCCAATGTCTGGTTTTGTTGAGACCCCTTATATCAAGCGTCTGACCAGGCGAGCCTTGAATTATCTCAAAACAGGTATTCCTGTTCATTTCAGAGGTCCAACCGGCACTGGTAAAACTACTCTAGCCTTGCATGTGGCCAGTAAAATTAAAAGACCGGCTGTGCTTATTCAAGGCGATGAAGAATATAAAACCTCGGATTTAATAGGAGGGGAGCATGGCTATCATTATCGCTATTCAAAAGATAATTTTATTCACAGCGTCCTTAAAGTCCAGGAAGATTTGACTAAGCGCTGGGTAGATAATCGGCTGACCATTGCCTGCAAAAATGGCTATACTCTAATCTATGATGAATTCACCAGATCAAGACCAGAAGCAAATAATACCCTGCTTTCTATTTTGCAGGAAAAAGTAATGAGTTTGCCGCCAACCAGACAAGGAGAAGAATCTTATTATCTAAAAGTTCATCCCAATTTCTGCGCTATTTTTACTTCTAATCCTGAAGAATATGCCGGAACTCATAAGGCCCAGGATGCTTTAAGAGATAGAATGGTGACTATGGATATGGATCATTTTGACCGGCAAACAGAAATAGCCATAACTCAAGAAAAATCCGGTTTGCCCAAACAGGATGCAGAAAAAATTGTTGATATTGTTAGGGGTATGAGAACAGGCAATCCTTGCGAGTTCCCGCCAACTGTCCGCAGTTGTATTATGCTTGGCCTTGGCTTAGCAACTCATAAGGAAAATAGAAGAAAAGTCTCATTCTCTAATCCTGCTTTTAGAGATTTGGCTCAAGACATTCTGGTATCCCAGACCACGCGAAGTCCTTGGTCACCTCATCGCAAAGAGGTAGAAAATTTGGTTAAAGATCTAATTAAAAAGTATTGTTAATTAAATAACATGGCAAAATTAGTAAAAATTTCTTCTAATCTTTCTGGAGTTCATGATCTAAGAAACCAAGGGAATATTCCTCATCCGACTACTTCCCCCTTTGTCAGATTGCATCAGCTCTCGAAAAATAGAGAGAGGTTTTTCAAAGAAGAAGATAGATTGAATCGCAGATTAGGCCAGATGAAAAAACAAGTCTCAGCTATTGAACAAGAACTGGAAAGATTGTTTAGAATTACTGAAGAGGAAATTCACTCTAGGCCAATTCCGCCAGTAAAAAGTAAGAGAACAATCGTAAGATACTAAAATATGATTAAAATAAAAAGAGGAAAAATTAAATGTGCTTTCTGCAATGGAACAGGAATTCTGCCAGAAACTCCTTCTATGAGTATCAAATGCCCGGTTTGCCGAGGACAAGGTTTTGTTCGCCTAGAGAAAGCAGTGCAATGCCCCTTTTGTCAAGGCAAGGGCAGAAAAACTGCTCATTATAATCTCACCTGCCAGGTTTGCAAGGGCTTAGGAGCAGTAGCAGTAAAAGGTGTTCTCAAAACTTGTCCAGATTGTCAAGGAAAGGGAAGGAGACCCGGAGAATATCTGCCTTGTCTTACTTGTAAGGGAAAAGGAGTGATTGAAAAATGAAAAAAGATGAAATTGAAATAGGCGAGATCCCCTTTGTTGGCGGTTTATTAAAAGGGATTGAGAAATTAGTTGATTTGGCAGAAAGAGTAGAACAAGCAGGAGGCGAGATTAAAAAAAGAGGAGAAATTTTGGGACAAAGAGGAAGGGCAAAAGGGGTTTATGGATTTTCAATAAGAACTGGCATTGGCGGTCAGCCGAAAATTCAGACCTTTGGCAATATTAAAGAAACAAAAAAAGGCCCTAGAATTATAAAAACAAGAGAGCCGATTGTTGATGTTTTTGATGAAAAAAATCATATATTAATTATCGCTGAACTACCGGGCATTACTGAACAAGAAATTAAAACAATTCTAAAACAAGATATTTTTGTTTTAGAAGCAGGACAAGAAGGAGAGAAAAAATATTATAAAGAAGTTCTGCTTCCGGCAAAGGTTAGTGCCCAAAGTGAAAAAAGAACATATAAAAATGGCATTTTGGAAATAAAATTTAAAAAAGTTTGATATGAATGAAAATTTTTTAGTAGCCGAAGCTACAGCCATACAATTGAATAAAAATCAACCGGGTTTTGTCAAGACGCCTTATGTCCAAGACCTGGTTAATTGGGGACTGCGTTATCTTAAAGCTGGTTTTCCTCTGCATTTTCAGGGGCCGGCTGGTACTGGCAAGAGCAGTTTGGCTATGCATCTTGCTAGCCAATTAGAAAAACCAGTTATTTTAATCCACGGAGACGATGAGCTTAAAACCTCAAGTTTAGTCGGAGAAATGAAAGGATTCCGAAGAAAAAAAGAAATGGATAATTTTATTCACTCGGTTCGAAAGTTTACAGAAGAAGAGACCCCGTTTTGGATTGATAATAGATTAACCACTGCTTGCAAAAACGGCTTTACTCTAATCTATGATGAATTTACCAGGGCGCGGCCTGAAGCTAATAATGTCCTGCTTTCAGTTTTAGAAGAAAAAATTCTTGATTTGCCAGCCAGCCGGGGCCAAGATAGTTATCTTAAAGTGCATCCTGATTTTCGGGCAATTTTTACTTCTAATCCAGCTGAATACGCCGGAACTCATACTAGCCAGGACGCTCTTAGAGATAGGATGATTACTATAAATTTAGGACATTATGATAGAGAAACAGAGATCCAGATTTGCCAGACCCGAGCCAATGTCTCTCGCCAGGATGCAGAAAGAATTGTTGATATTGTTAGAGATTTTAGAAAAACTAGGCAAGATAAAAACTCACCAACAATTAGAGCAGCCATAATGATTGGCAAAGTGCTCAAGCTTTGCAAAGCTCATGCCAATACTTCTGATGCTGATTTTATAAGAGCTTGTTTTGATGTCTTAAAATCAGAAACCAAGAACAGCATTAATAATCCTGATCAGTCCAAAATGGAAACCTTAATAAGCGACTTAATTAAGAGAAATTGTTCATACTATGGCCTCTGAAAGAGATAAAGCTCTGGAAATAATTTGCCGAAAAGGAGGGACGGCTTCAATAAATGCCGTGGCTAGAGCAATGGGCAAGAACAGCTGGAACATCGAGGGATTCTCAAGAAAATAAAACTAGAAGAGAAAGAAGCTAAAAAAAGAGAAAGAAGAAGATAGCGCTCAAAGAACCTGCCAAGAAAAAAGAAGTTGGATTATCCAATCTTACGCCCGAGAGAATAAAAGTGCTTGAGCAGAATGGGTTCCAAACCTTGGAAGATATAGCTATGACCAGCGTAGCCAGACTCATGGAAACGATTCAGGGTTTAGGTCTTAAACAAGCTGCCTACATCATTAATGAAGCTAGAGATAAACTTCGAAATGGACGTAAGCCGAAACAAAAACTTAACATTGAGAATAGCTGAAGCTCAAGCAAAAGACGTCGGAAGAGGCATAGGCAGAATTGATCCTGAACAAATAAAAAAGCTCAATTTGGGAATAGGAGACGTTGCGCAATTGCTTGGCAAGAAAAAAACAGTCATAAAGATTATGCCTACTTTTCCAGAAGACCGCGGTAGAGGAATTATCCAAATTGATGGCATAACCAGAGAGAATGCAAAAGTTGGTTTAGATGAGAAAGTAAAAATCCAAAAAGTAAATTATAATCAGGCAAATACCGTAGTTCTCGGCCCGCTTACATTAAGTAGTTCTTTGTCAAACGAAGAGGATAGAAGATATTTGGCTCAGCTCTTAGATGGAACCCCGGTTATTAAAAAAGATAAAATAAGAGTGACTTTTTTTGGCACAAGGGCCCAGGATTTTTTAGTGGAACAGACTGATCCCCAAGGAGCGGTTTTAATTACTCCCGAGACCCTAATAAAAATTCAAGGAGAACCCAAAGAAAAAAGGGGAGTGGGAATAACTTATGAAGATATCGGCGGCCTTAAAAAAGAAATCGGAAAAATTAGAGAAATGATTGAACTCCCTTTAAAATATCCCGAGGTCTTTGAAAGATTAGGAGTTAATCCTCCAAAAGGGGTCTTACTCTATGGTCCTCCTGGTTGCGGCAAAACCTTAATTGCTAGAGCTGTTGCCAGTGAAACAGATGCCTATTTTACTTCTATTTCAGGCCCTGAAATAATGGGCAAGTTTTATGGAGAATCCGAAGGAAGATTAAGAGAGGTATTTGAACAAGCAAAAGCCAATGCCCCGGCTATTTTGACAATAGATGAGATTGATGCCATTGCTCCTAAAAGAGAAGATATGGGCGGGGAAAAGCAGGTGGAAAGAAGAGTGGTAGCCCAGCTTTTAGCTTTAATGGACGGCTTAGAATCACGAGGCAATGTAGTTGTAATCGGAATTACCAATATCCCCAATACCTTAGATCCTGCTTTGAGAAGACCAGGAAGATTTGATCGAGAGATTTCAATTTCTATTCCTGATAAAAATGCCAGAAAAGAAATTCTGGAAATTCATACCCGGGGCATGCCTCTGGCTAGAGATGTTGATTTAGAGAAGCTGGCTGAGATTACTCACGGATTTGTTGGAGCGGATTTAGAAGCCTTGGCTCGGGAAGCGGCAATGTCAGCCTTGCGAGAAATTATGCCAGAGATTGAATTTGAAAAAGAATACATTCCCTATAAAAAACTTTTAAGGCTCGAAGTAACCATGGATCATTTCCGAGAAGCCTTGAAAGAAGTTGAGCCATCAGCTTTAAGAGAAGTATTTACTGAAATTCCTAATGTCAAATGGGAAGATGTTGGAGGATTAGAGAATATAAAACAGACATTAAAAGAAACTATTGAATGGCCCTTGAAATATCTGGAGCTTTTTGACAAAAGCAAGACTAAACCTTGCAAAGGCATATTACTGCATGGAGCACCTGGGACTGGCAAAACCTTGTTAGCTAAAGCAGTAGCTTCCCAATGCGGAGTAAATTTTATATCGGTTAAAGGCCCAGAACTTCTATCTCATTGGATTGGAGAAAGCGAAAAAGGCGTCAGAGAGGTGTTTAAAAAAGCTAGACAAGCTTCTCCTTGTATTATCGCTTTTGATGAAATTGAAAGTTTAGTTCCCAAAAGAAGTTTTGGAGATTCTTCAGGAGTAAGTCAAAGAGTAGTTAGCCAGTTTCTTTCAGAAATGGACGGCTTAGAAGAATTGAAAGGAGTGGTGGTCATTGGAACAACTAATAGGTTGGATTTGGTTGATGAGGCCTTACTTCGGTCTGGCCGATTCGATTTTCTGCTAGAAGTTCCAAAACCAGATGAAAAAACAAGACAAGAGATATTTAGAATTCACACTAAAAGAAAACCCTTATCTGGCGATGTAAATTTAAAAAATTTAGCCAAAGAAACCGAGGGCTTAACCGGTGCTGATATTGAGGCAGTTTGTAAAAAAGCTTCAATAATAGCAATAAGAGAATTTGTTGAGGCAAGTAATCCCTCTATGGACTACACGAAATTTAAAATTAATGCTCGTCATTTTAAAACAGCAATGGGAAATTTATGAACAGTGAGCAAGAAGTCTTAAAAATTTTAGAAAACAAAGGAAAAGCCCACATCCAATTTATCGCTAAACAAATGGGCATTAGCAATAATTACGCTCGCCTTATTTGTGTTGGGTTGGCAAGAAAACGGCTTATTAAGCAGCTTCAGAATAAAGACTGGTATGAGATAAAAATAAAGATAAAAAAGATAAAGAAGAATGTCAGCAAGAAAGCAAAAAAAGCAAAAGATAATCCAGGAGCCGTGCCTGCCGGCAGGCAGGAAGAAAAATTGAATTTGGAGCAAATCATTGATAAAGGCATTGGCAAGGGTATTAAGAAAGTAATTTCTTTTTTAGCAAAATGGTTGAACAAGGAAAATACATCTATTGTATAGCAAACGAAATTGGGAATCATCGAAAGATAGATCTTGTTCATTACAAAGATATAACAGCCGTGGTCTCGAATACTCCAATCATTAATTTTGACCGTTTAGCTCAGAAAGAGTTAACAAATTATATTGTTGCGCACCAAAAAGTTAACGAAGAGATTATGAAAGAAACGGATGTTGTCCCAATGGTATTTGGCATTATTGCCCCCAGCGCTGAGGAGGTGCAGCGTATTTTAAAAAGAGCTTATCTCCAGTTCAAAACTGCCTTAAAGAAAGTTCAAGGCAAAGCAGAATTTGTGGTTCAAGTTTGGTGGGATAAAAACATAATTCTGGAAGAATTAATCAAACTACAGGATTATATCAAAAATATTCAAGCAATCTTAAATAGCTGTTCTCATGGTTCCACCCTTAATAAATTACTTGACAAAGACATGATAGCTAATTTCTCTTTCTTGATAGAGAAAGCTAAAGAATCTGATTTAGATAAAAAAATGCAAGAGCTTGGAAAAAAATACGATGGAAAATTAAGATTCAAATATATTGGCCCAATGCCTGCTTATAGTTTTGTTAATATTAATCTTAGCTTGGGCAATTTTGAACTGGTTAATAAGGCGAGAAAATTGTTGGGATTAGACAAAGAAGCTGCTTTTGATGAAATTAAAAAGGCCTATTATGCCCTTGCTCATAAATACCATCCTGATAAATATGGTGGCCAATCAGCAACAGAAGAGAAAATGCAAAAAATAGCTCACGCTTATAGTATTCTAGAAAATTACTGCCAGAGTTATAAACCCAAAGGTCGAAAATACTCTTTTAGAGAAAAAGAGGTTAATAATTCAATAATTATTAAATAAAATAAAAACATGACAGATTTAATTTCTCTTTTCACAAATTACCAAATGCAGATTATTGTTATTCTGCTAGCAATTGATGTTGTTTTAGGGATTATTGCGGCGCTAGTTAAGAAAGATTTTATCTTGAACAAAGTGGCTTTGTTTATGAAAGGACCAGTGCTAGGTTATATTTTAGGATTTGCCGTGATTGAGCTTGTTGGCCTTGCCTTGCCTTGGTTAGCTCTTATTGTACCAGCAGTGTTTGTTCTAGTAGTGATTGCTCTTCTTGGGTCTATCATTAAAAATCTAAGAAGACTGGGTTTGCCCCTGCCAAAATTTCTCAAGAGATGAAAAAACAAATGGGTAAATATCTCTACTGCGTTATTAAAGAAAAAATTCCTAAAAAATTTGATATTTTGGGACAGGACGGAAAAAAAGTTTATATTATTAACCAAGGAAATTTAGCAATCGCTGTTAGTGATACATCAAAAAAAGATTTTCCGTTTATCAAAGAATATTTGACAGGGCATCAAAAAGCAATTGAAGGGGTAATGAGACAGGGCTATGATGTTTTGCCAGTTCGTTTTGGCACAGTAGCAAAAAGTACAGAGGATATAAGAAAAAAAATATTAAAAGCAAAGAGAAAAGAATTCTTAGAAACGTTTCCAATAATAGCCGGAAGAATAGAATTAGGACTTAGAGCATTTTGGAAAGATATGTCAGCCATTTTTCAGGAAATAGTTGCAGAGAATAGAGCAATTCAAATGGTGAGAAAAGAAGCACGAAAAAATCCAAATCAATTTCAGGTTGCAGCTGTAGGCGAATTAGTCCAAAAAGCACTGGATACTAAAAGAGAAATAGAAGCCCAAAAGATTCTTAATCCGTTAAAGAAGTTGGCAGTAGATTTCGTAGAAAGAGAACTTCTAAGGCATAGGGAAATTATGCAAGATTCAATGATTTTCAGCAGCGCCTTCCTGGTGCCAAAAGAGCAAGAACAAAAATTTGATAAAAGAATGCAAGCATTGATTAGAAAGCAAAGCGAGAAAATTAAATTTATCTATATTGGTCCTATTCCCCCTTTCAATTTCGTAGAATTACATATAGTTGTATAAAAATATGGCATTTTTAGTAGACGATATATTATTATCCCCGGTTAAAGGTATGATTTGGATAGCAAAAAAAGTTCGGGATATGGCTGTGGAAGAAATAGAGGATACTCCTGAAAAACTCAAAAGAGAACTTCTTGATTTACAAATGGCTTTGGAGACAGAGCAGATTACAGAAAAAGACTATGAAAAGCAAGAAAAAAATATTTTAGAAAGATTGGAGGGCCTCAAGGTCGAAAGATAAATTATAATTAATATTAAAAATTACTATGCAAGTAAAAGAACTCGTAGAAAAAGCAAAAAAGCAATTAGCTGATTTAACTGGTTTTAAAGAGCCGGCTGGAGTTGGATTAAAAAAAGAAAAAGAGGGATGGGTAGTGACAGTTGAAATTATTGAGAAAAAATCTATTCCCGATGGCATGGATATTTTAGGAACTTATGAAGTTCGCTTAGGCGCAAAAGAAAATCTACTTAGCTACGAAAGAATAGATCTGCGAAAAAGAATGGACACAGCACTTAACCCAGAAGAATAAAATGGGACTATATCTCTATTGTATTAGAAAGAAAACTAATTCTAAATTTTCTGTAAAAGGCATTGACGGAGGTAAAATTCTGGTTTTGCCTTATCAAGATTTGGAAGCAGTGGTAAGCTGGGTTTCTTTAGAAAAATTTGGCTCTGTTGAAATTCAAAAAAAAGCTCAAGAAGATCTAAAATGGATTAAAGAGAAAGCTCAACTTCATGAAAAAGTTGTAGAACAAGCTATGAAAAAGGGAGACAAAATTTTAAGTGTAATCCCAATGAAATTTGGCACTATTTTTAAAACCAAAGAAAAATTAAAAGAAACCTTAGAAAAATATTATTCTAAATTTCAAAGAACCTTAGAAAATCTAGCTGAAAAACAAGAATGGGCAATAAAAGTATATTTAAATCGGAAAATTTTTGAAAAAGAAATAAAAAAGATCAGCCCAACAGTGCAAGAGAAAGAAAAAGAAATAGCTTCAATGCCCGAAGGAATGGCTTATTTTATGCAAAAGCAGATAGATGACGTTGTTTCAAAAGAGGCGGGTGGGGTCTTGGAAAATTATATTGAAAATATTTTTGAAAATTTAAAAAAGCACGCGGCTGCTGGGACTAAAGGTAAAATTTTAGAGAAAGAAGTAACTAACAAGCCCTTGCCCATGGTTTTAAATGCGATTTTCCTGGTTCCAGAGGATAAATTAGAAAATTTTAAAAACGAAATTGATAAATTAAATCAAAAGTATAAATCCATGGGCTTTAATTTCGAGTATAGCGGTCCCTGGCCACCTTACAATTTTATTTAAATTATGCCAAAACATCCGCCAATCAAAACTCCAGAAACCACTGTTAAAAGCCCAATGGGCAGAGAGCCAATGCCTGAAAAAGTAACTCTTATCGATGCCTTAGATAAGGTTTTAGAAAAAGGGGCGGTAATAAGTGGAGATATAGCCATAAGAGTAGCTGACGTAGATCTCATATATTTAGGATTAAGAGTTCTTTTGACTTCCATTTCTAAAGCAGAAGAGATGTCGGGCAAAGATTGGAGGAGTTTTGGGACTGATTATCATCCCAACCCAGAACCAACTAAAAAAGAATTAGAATATTTAGCGAAGTTAGAAAAAGAAATAAAGCGAGCAGAAGCTAATATTCCAAAACTTATTGATGCCGATAATCCTAAGAAAGCAGAACAGGGAATAGCTAAATTAGTTTTAACCCTTGTTGAGCTTTTGAGAAGACTAATGGAGAGAGAGGTTATGCGAAGAATGCAGAGAGGATCTCTTTCTAATATAGAAATTCAAAAATTAGGCATGACCTTTAAGGCCTTAGAAAAGAAAATAGAAGAACTAAAAACAGTTTTTGGCCTCCAAGATGAAGAATTGAATCTAGACTTGGGACCACTTGGTAATTTAATGTAGTGAATTAAATAATTAAAATTATGGCAGAACAAATTGCTCACAGTGTAGAATCCACAAATTTAGCCGACATTTTGGAACGAGTCTTGGATAAAGGCATTGTTATTGCTGGAGACATTCAAATTAAACTGGCTGATGTTGAATTGCTGACTATTAAGATTAGATTACTGATTGCTTCAGTAGATAAAGCCAAAGAAATGGGAATAAATTGGTGGGAAACCGATTCTTATTTGAGCAGTAGAGCTAGAGAAATAGAAGCAGAAAAAGAGCAAATAAAGCTAAAAAAGAAAGTGGAACAGCTAGAAAAACGCCTCAAATCTAAAGCTAAATAGGTCGACTTTCTTTATAATATCATTAATTTAATTCATTTTAACATGACTGAGATTGCTTCAAATAAAACCAAAGACAAAGCCAGACAATCTTTGTTAGAGATGGCCAAAGAATGGGAAAAACAAGGGAAAGTCCAGCATGCTATTGAAGGTTACGAGGCAGTTATTGAAGCTGATCCAGACAGCAAAGAAGCGGATGAGGCAAAAGATGCTCTTCTCGAAATCGCTAAAAGATTTGATAGCCAAGAGAAGAAGCATTCTGCCTATTATCTCTATCATAAATTAGCTGAAGGCCGGGCCGGAAGCCACAACTAAAATGCCTCTTAGCGTAAAAACAATGCGCGATATTTGGTTGGACTATTTAAAGATGGAAGAAGAATCCCTGGCTGAGATAAGAAAATATCTTTCAGAGTATTTAGAGAGGAAAAAATATTCTCTTGAGATTTTTGATTTTATTGAAAGAGATTTAGGAAGGGCAGGATTCTTTAAGATTCTTTAAAGCTAAATAAATTATCCAAAAAAAACAGAGGCTTGTTGCCTTGTTTTTTTTGTTGAAAAAGAGGGGAGAGGGGTGGTAGAATGGGAGATATGGTTAAAATAGAGAATGAGAATATAATTTATGTTTTCATTGACGCCTCAAATCTTTGGGAAACGCAAAAGGCAAAAGGCAGATTTTTTGATTATGAAAAATTAAAGAATTTTATTAAAGAAAGATTTAATGGCGCGTCAATAGAAATTTTCTATTACTCCGCTTATCCGGCCGATGGCACGCGTGAATATAGTTTAGATGGACGGCATAAGTTTTTTACTTTTCTTAAAAAAGGATTGAAATTTGTTGTTCGTAAAAAAGAGCTAAAGCGAATAAGCATTATCACGCCCGAGGGAGAATCAATAGAAGAAAAGGGTAATATGGATGTTGAAATAACCATTGACGCGATGCATCACATTAAAAAATATAATACAGCAATTTTGTTTACTGGCGATTCTGATTTTCTGGCATTAGTAACTTATTTACGCGTGATAGGTAAAAAAGTTTATATTTTTTCATCCAAAAATAATGTTTCCGAGGAGTTGCGGACTGGCGGAGACGGTTATTTTGACGTATTAGATATTGAAAATGAGATATGGGGAAGAGTGTTAAGGCGTCGCCCAAAATAAGAACCTGCCTCGCTTTGCTCGGCAGAACCTTGTTTGTCGCTTCGCTCAAAATAAAGCAACCCTCCGCGAGGAAGGTTGCCCTTGGATGTGATACCCTTTCAGTCTATGGAAAAACTGAAAGACATTATCAGTATAGCAGGTCAATATAATTTGTCAATATTGCTGTGGATAACTTTAACGGCTTGTTTGATTGAGCTGTTTTCTTATTGAAAAAAACGAGCGGATAGGGTAGAATAAAGGAAATGCAGAATTTATTAAATAAATTAAAATTTCTCCTTCAAAAAGATGAGCGTTTAGTCAGCGAAGGCGAGCTTTTGAAGAATAAAATTATTGAGCTTGCTTTCAAGCTAGACAAAGACCTTATTAAACTTTTTTTGTCTGATAAAAAGATGAAAAAAGTGTTTTTTGTGGGTGTGGATGGGGCGTTGATTTTTGATAAGGATAAATTTATTCATTTTGTTTCGAGTAAAGATTTTCTGCCGGACTCTTATACTGCTTTCAAAAACAAAATTGGTTTAACTGTTAGTGATGAATTTATGAGCGAGAAAAAAGAAGTTGTGCTTTCCTGGCCCTATAAGGATTGTGTTTTGGAAGGCGGAATGACAAAAGAAGACCAAAAGCGGGATGAGATTTTTTGGAATGAAATTTTAGCACCGGATGAAATCAGTCGTCTGCTTGACCCAAAAGTTTTCACTAACGCAAAAAGAATTGATAAAACAGGCGAACATAAACTTGATAAATTCAAAACAGACGGAAACGGCGATATTAAAGATAATTTTATTATCAAAGGCAACAATCTTTTAGCTCTCCATTCCCTCAAAAAACGCTTCGCCGGAAAAGTAAAACTGATTTATATTGACCCATTATATAATCGTAAAGCTGATACATTTTATAATGATAGCTTCAAACACTCCTCTTGGCTTACTTTTATGAAGAATCGACTGGAGGTGGCACAAGAGCTTTTGAGTTTAGATGGTGTAATATTTATTTCTATTGACGATGAGGAACAAGCATATTTGAAAGTTTTATGTGATGAAGTTTTTGATAGAGAAAATTTTATCGCTAGTATGCCCTGGAAGGGACGAGGGGGTAGACAAGATGCAGCATATGTTGCTGATATACACGAATATATTCTCTTTTTCGCAAGGGATAAGCATAAGTTTATTGCTGGCGGTATGAAAAAAGAAAATGAAATATATCCAAAGTTCGATGAAAAAAAGAAATTACACTACAAAACCCAATTAGCAAGAAAATGGGGTTCTAATAGCAGAAGAGAAGATCGCCCCAATTTATATTATCCGATTAAATCTCCCGAAGGGATTAATGTTTATCCAAAATTACCGAATGGAAGCGATGGATGCTGGAGATGGTCTCAAAAAAGAATGGAAAAAGAGATCGCAGAGGGCAATGTTGAGTTTTTAAAAGAGGCAGGCAAGTGGATTGTTTATCAGAAAATATATGAACCTATTGGAGGAGAGGTAAGGACTAAAAAATTTACTACTTGGCTTGATGATATTGGTACGACAGCAGATGGTACAAAAGAACTTGAAAGGCTGTTTGGTAAAAAGATTTTTAAGTATCCTAAACCACCGTCATTAATTAAAAGATTGTTACAAATAGGGAATGTTCAAGACGATGAATATGTTTTAGATTTCTTTGCCGGCAGTGGCACAACCGCACAAGCAGTTTTGGAACTTAATAAAGAAGATGGTGGTAATAGGCAATTTATTCTTTGTGAACAACTTGATTATGTAGATACCGTCACGATCCCACGGGTAAAAAAAGTTATTAAAAAATTAGGTGGAGGCGATTTCGTCTATTTAGAACTTATGAAATGGAATGAAAATTTTGTGGAGAAAATACAAAAAGCAAAAACAAAAGCTGATCTTAAAAAACTCTGGGAAGTAATGAGAAAGAAAGCGTTTTTGAGTTATAAAGTTGATATAAAAGCAGTTGACGAAAATGCACCCTCCTCCGCTAAAGCTACGGCGGGCAAGAAAGATTTTGCTGATTTATCAATTGAAGACCAAAAAAGATTTTTGCTTGAGTGTTTAGATAAAAACCATCTCTATGTTAATTACAGCGATATTGATGATGAGGAGTACGAAGTGAATCAAGTAGACAAAAATTTAAATAACGAGTTTTATGGAAACAAACGGAGAAAAAATTGATGTGAATAATGTAAGTTTCCATCCTGTTTTAAAAGATATAGAAAATATTTTTTGGTTTTTTATTTTATCCAATAAGGCATTATCTCACCCTGTTATACAAAATATTTTAAAACAAGAGAGAGACGACTCAATCTTAGCTATGCTCAAAAAATATAATGAATGGGTTGAATTACAGGTGAGTATAAATAATGATGTTTATACTTCAAAATTGAATATGCTTGATGGTATGATTTTTCTAGGTAGAGCAATGACAATTCTTACATATGAGTTGCTTACTTTTTCAGACTATAAAGATTATATCGCTAAATTAGAAGAATTTAAGTTTTTAAAATTGATTAGAAACGGAGCGGCTCATAATAATAAAATTGATTTGAAATATAGATATGGAAAACAAAAAGGTCAATGGCGAATAGGAGAAAATGAAACTATAAAATGGAGGGATAAAGAAATTAGCAGAAAATTACATGACACTATCATTTTTAATGACTTTATATATTTTGGTTACATATTTCTTTTGGCAAAGGATTTGTCAGATAAACTTTTTGCAGAAGATAGCGTTAAAAAATAACCATGCCCTACGAAATTTTTAATAATTTAAAACAAGTGCTTGGAAATAATTTTTAAGATATGACAAGGAACGACAAACAACAAAACAACATTGCTTTCGTGGATGGGCAGAATTTGTATATGAGCACCACAACGGCTGATGAGCCGTGGTTCATTGATTTAGCGCGGTTTCGTGTGTATTTGAAGCAAAAATATAAAGTTGGAAAAGCGTATTATTTTTTAGGTTTTACGCGAGAAGAACATCAGGAGCTTTACAATGAGATACAAGAGGCGGGATTTATTCTACAATTCAAGGAACATAGTCCAGCAATGCTCGGCAAGAAGAAAGGAAATGTTGACACGGATATTGTTTTTGCCGTAATGAAGAAACTGTATCGCAATGAAACATTTAATAAAGTCGTACTGGTGTCCGGTGATGGGGATTACAAAATGTTGGTTGACTTTTTAATTGAAGAAAATAGATTTGAGAAGATTCTTTTCCCTGATCAAAGGAGAGCATCGTCTTTATATAAAAAGATTGATTTAAAATATAGGGCGGATTTAAACACTGAGCCGATGAGAAAGAAAATAGGCAAACCAAAAGAAAAGGGCTCCTTAGGTAATTAACCGTTCGGATCCCTTTTCGTCGTGATATTTACATGTTAGCAAATAGTGTGAATATTGTCAATAGCGGGAATGTGAATAACTAATTATGCTTTACGAAACATTTAACGCAAATAAAGAATCGTTGGGAGAAGACTTTTTTATTTCTCGGCTTGACGATGAAATAGTCCGGAATTTGAATCCTAAGTTTGAGCTGCGCGAATATCAAAAAGAAGCGTTAGGCCGATTTGATTTTTATTTTAATGGTTATCAAAAAAAGCAATTTCCTGCGCAACTGCTTTTTCATATGGCGACCGGAAGTGGTAAAACGCTCATAATGGCGGCTAATATTTTATATTTATATAAACTCGGATACCGCAATTTTATCTTTTTTGTAAACAGTATAAATATAATTGAGAAAACACGAGATAATTTTTTAAATCCTTTATCAGAAAAATATCTTTTTGCGCCCAAAATTAAGTTTGGAGAAAGGCAAGTTGATATTAAAGAAGTGCTAAATTTTGAAGGAGCGAATCCAGAAAATATCAATATTATTTTTACCACCATTCAGGGATTGCACACCCGTTTAAATTATCCTCACGAGAACGCTTTAACATATGAAGATTTTGAAGATAAAAAAATTATCCTTATCTCAGATGAAGCACATCATTTACAAGCCCTGACAAAATCTAAATTATTAGGAAGTGAATTGGAAGAAAAAAGAAGTTGGGAACACACGGTTGAACGGATTTCTAGAAGCAATCTTAAAAATATTTTGTTGGAGTTTACAGCAACAATTGATTTAGGTAATCAAAATATCAGACAAAAATACGAAGACAAAATTATTTTCCAATATGATTTGAAGCAATTTCGCTTGGATAAATATTCAAAAGAAATAGAGGTTTTACAGGCAGATTTAGATCCGATTGACCGAGCTTTGCAGGCAGCTATTTTAAGCCAATATCGCAGAAAAATCGCCGAGAAAAACAAAATAAGGTTAAAGCCGGTGATTCTTTTTAAGTCAAAAAGCATAAAAGAATCAAAAGAAAATTATGAAGGTTTTTTATCAAAAATAAAAAATTTGTCTTCTAAAGATATTGAAGAAATATATTCACGCGCAAAAGGCACAATTTTAGAAGATGTGTTTAACTATTTCCAAAAAGAGAACATAACTTTTGACAATTTGATTAGAGAACTACAAGAGGATTTTTCTGAAGAAAAGCTCATCCTTTTGGATTCTGAAAATGTTGATGAAGAAAAGCAATTAAAACTTAATTCTTTAGAGAGCAAGAATAATGAAATAAGGGCTATTTTTGCGGTTAATATGCTAAATGAAGGTTGGGATGTGCTTAACTTGTTTGATATTGTAAGGTTATACGATACGCGGGATGGAAAATGGGTCCACGGTAAGTATAAGCCCGGCAATACGACAATGGGTGAAGCGCAACTCATTGGCAGAGGAGCAAGATATTTCCCATTTCAATTAGACGAGATACAAGATGGGTATAAAAGGAAATTTGATGAAGACATAGAAAACGATCTGCGTATTATAGAAACGCTATGTTATCACAGCCTTAAAAATCCTGACTACATTACAGAATTGAAATCTACTCTTACAGAGATTGGAATTATACCGGAAAAGTATATTCAGAGAGATTTGTTTATTAAAGATTCTTTTAAGAAAACTGAATTTTGGAAAGAAGGTGTGATTTTTATAAATGACAGGATACAAAATCCAAGAGGGGAAATATTTAGTTTGCAGGACGCAAAAATTGAAGAGAAATATAGATACGAATTGAGAACCGGAGAAATTAAAGAAGAAATTATCCTAGATGAAGCGAAGAAACCAAAGTCATCAGGCGTTACGCGTGACAAGATAGCATATAAATTTGTTGATTTTGGAGAAAATATAGTGCGAAACGCTTTAGATAGATTTGAGTTCTATAAATTTGAAACACTAAAGAAATATTTCCCTTATATAAAATCAGTTAAGGAGATCAATTTAAAGATAGTCAAGGCAAGTTTGAAAATTCTAAAGAGGGATGGAAGCAAAAATTTTTACTTGGGATGGAAGAAAAAGCAAACACCGATTTAAAATTAGAAAATAAACACTTTAAGCTAATGGGGTTGCCTTTTTACAATGAAAAATTGAAAAAAGATTTCGAGGAAGCTTTAGAGAATAAGATACTTTCTTAAATAAAGTAATCCACAGGTCAATATATGCACCATACAAGCACTTGTTGCCTTGTTTTTTTTATGATAAAATGTTTCTATAAAAATAATATGAATAAAAAAGCAACAATTTTGTTAGCTGCTCTGATGCTTTTTAATGTTGATCCTGGCTATGATATCCAAAATCGCAATCAAGTTGAAGCAGAATTAAGATTCACCAGCAATCATGCTTATTTTTATGTTGAGAAAAATGTTTGGCAAAGCGATTGGCAGAGTTATCTTCAGAAAATCGGTCAAGAATTTGACCAAAATATTTATCCGAAATTAACAGAAAACTACGGCAGCGAATGGAATCCGGGCATTGATAATGACCCCAGAATCATTATTTTAATCACATCAATGCCAGAGCAGGCTGGCGGCTATTTTAATCCTAACGATGGCTTTTTAAAAACCGAAATTCCTACTAGCAATCAGGCTGAAATAATTTATCTTAATTCTTCTAATATCAGCAATTCTTTTTTTAAAAGCTTCCTGGCCCATGAATTTCAGCATTTGATTAATTTTTACCAAAGAAAAAAATTGCGCTGGCTTGACGAGGAGGTTTGGCTGAACGAGGCATTGTCCGAATACAGCCCAACCCTTGTCGGCTATGACGAACCTTACCAAGGCAGCAACCTAGAGAAACGAGTGGCCAGTTTTTTGAAAGATCCTTCCAATTCTTTAACTGAATGGCTTGGCAATGTTTATGATTATTCGTCGATTAATTTATTTATGCAGTACGTGGTTGGCCAAAAAGGCGTTGAAGTTTTAAAACAAATTACAACCAGCGATCAAACAGGCATCAAAGCGATTGCTGATTTTGAACAGGTTTTTTCTGATTGGACAGCGGCTAATTATTTAAACAATTGCGATTTTGATGGTGGCAAATACTGCTACAAAAATAAAAATCTGAATTTTCATATTTTGCCGACTGCCAGTTATAATTTAATGCCAATTACTTCTTTAAGCATTTCTTCAACAACCAAAGAATGGTCGCCGCATTGGTATAAAATTTCAGGCATCAGCCAAGAAAGCAAAACCTTGAAAATTGATTTTAAGAGCGATGCGGGAGCAAATTTTTATGTGCCCTATCTTGTTGTTGATAAAAACAATCAGTTTTCTTTGAAATCTATGGCTAGTACAAGTTATTTGCCAAAGTTCGGCCAAGATATTAATTCTGTGATTATAATTCCGACGAGCGACAAACAAAGCAATTTTTCTTTAACAGCTTCAATTGTTCAATTGCCAGGCCCGATTATTGAAAGCATTGAGCCGAACAAAACCTATGCTGGCGAACAAATAACAATTAGAGGCAAGAATTTTCTTGAAAACGCAGTTGTCCGTTTTGGCAATCAGCCGGCTGAACAAGTAGAGTTTGTTAATTCGGAAACAATCAAAGCGATTGCTCCGGATTTGAGTCTTTTGGGTAAAGTTAATGTATCTGTGATCAACCCCGATGACCAAGCAGCTTTAGTTTTAGAGGGTTTTGAATATATTAAAAAGCAGTTAACTCCAGAAGAAATAAAAGCAGAACTGAAAGCTAAAATTGCTGAAATTCAGCTTAAAATTTTGGAATTGCAAAGAGAATTGCTTTTGATTAAAATTGAGGAAATTAAAGCAAGAATTGCGGAATTAACCAATAAGTAATCATGAAAGAAATAATTATTAAAATTTTCGCTTGTTTTGTTGTTATTGGCCTTAGTTATTGGGCTTATATTAGTATTGATTTCTCTCAAAAAAATTTGCCGGAAGAAACTCAAGAAGCTCAAAAGATTGATGGATTAACAATAGAAGTTTTAAAAGAGGGGAGCGGTCCAGAAGCAAAAAACAATGACAAGCTTTCAGTGCATTATACGGGGACTTTAGAAAACGGTACAAAATTTGATTCAAGTTTGGATAGGGGAAAGCCTTTTGAATTTGTTTTAGGTCAAGGCCAGGTTATTCAGGGCTGGGAAAAAGGACTTTTAGGTATGAAAATAGGCGAGAAGCGTAAATTAACAATTGCCCCGGAACTGGCTTATGGAGAACAAGGCGCGGGGAATGGCGCAATTCCGCCAAACGCAACTTTGATTTTTGAAGTAGAATTATTGGAGATAAATCATGAATAAAAAATACTTATTAATAATTTTTTTAATTGTTTTTGTTTTTGGCTATTATTTGGGCCAGACAGAAAAACCGCTGTTAAAGCCGGCGCCGTCGGAAAAATCGGAAAAAGTCGATATGTCTTTATTTTGGGAAACATGGGACTTAATCAAAGAAAAATATGTTGAGCAAGTTAATGATCAAGATTTAATCTACGGCGCGATTAAAGGCATGGTCAGCGGATTAAAAGATCCGTATTCTGTTTTTATGACACCTGAAGAAAATAAACAATTCATGCAGGATATGCAAGGCAGTTTTGAGGGTATTGGCGCGGAAATCGGCATCAGAGACGGGGTTTTAACTATTATTGCGCCTTTGGAAGGTACGCCCGCTGAAGAGGCGGGGTTGAAAGCTGGGGATAAGGTAATTAAAGTTGACGATAAATTGACGGCTGAAATGACATTAGATCAAGCAGTCCGTTTAATTAGAGGGCCAAAAGGCACGACGGTTGCTTTGACTGTTCTGCGTAATGGTGAAACCCAGGAAATTAAAATTATCCGCAATCAAATTGATATTAAATCCGTCAAACTGGAGCAAAAAGAAAATAACATTGCGTATATTGATATTAATGGTTTTTTGCAAGATACATCGCGTGAGTTTACTATAGCCAGTGCTCAAGTTTTAATTTTAAAGCCAAAAGGCATAATTTTGGATTTGCGCAATAATCCGGGTGGTTATTTGGATCAAGCAGTTGAAGTAACCGGCTGGTTTGTTGATAAGGGAGAAGTTGTGGCTATAGAAGAATTCGGCAATGGCGAACGAACAGAGCATAAAGCATTCGGCAACGCCAGTTTAAAAAATTATCCATTGGTTGTCTTGGTAAATCAGGGTTCGGCTTCCGGCTCGGAAATTCTAGCCGGCGCTTTGCGCGATTTGCGGAGCATTAAATTAATCGGCGAAAAAACCTTTGGCAAGGGTTCGGTGCAGGAACTGGAAAACTTAGAAAATAAATCAAGCTTGCGGATTACTATTGCCAAATGGCTGACGCCAGATGGCTATTCTATTCATGAAAAAGGCCTTGAGCCGGATATTGCTGTTTCAGATGATCCAAAGACCGAAGATATTGATGAACAGCTGGAAGAGGCGATGAAAATATTAAAATAGCTTGACTTTTTGTTTTGTTTTTGCTAGTCTATAAATGATCCTATTTGCTAGGATTTTTGAATTTTGAAATCTAAATACTTTAGAAAAAGCTCTCGTGGTAAGGAGGGATAAAATGAAAAAAGAAACACGAGAAATAATCAAGTCCATAGGATTCTTCTTGTCTCTTCTGGAATAATATAGACCTTGTTGCCAGTTTCGTCCCTCGCGTAGGAGCTTTACGTGAAGGGACTTTTTTTGTATAGTCAAGTGCGGGTATAAAATCGTCCCGGTCTTGGCAAAAACTAAAAAAGCTGATATATTTAAAAATCATGAAAGTAATTATCAAAAAAACCAGCGAAATTAAGAATGTTAAAGACGGCTATGCTAGGAATTATTTGATTCCGCAGGGATTGGCTATTTTAGCAACTAATTTGGCAGTTCAAGAATTAGAAAAACAGCAAGCAAAAATTAAAAAACAAGCTCAAAAATTAGAAAAAATAAAATTAGACATAGAGCTTAAAATAGGGGAGAAAGGCAAAGCATTCGGCGCAATAACCGCCAAAGATATTGCTGAAAAGCTTAATCTAGACAAAAAACAAGTTCTTTTGGAAGAACCAATCAAAAAGCCGGGTGAATATAAAATAGCTATTGACCTGGGGCAGGGGATACGACCTCAACTATCTTTACGCGTCTCTGGCCAGAGTCAAAGCGCTTAATTCTTTTGGTTATAAATTTAACAATACCTGCCTTTGCGGCATATAAGGTGTCATCAGCGCCTCGTTTGACATTTCTGCCTGGTTTAAATTTTGTGCCTCGCTGTCTGATAATGATTGAGCCGGGTTTTGCTTTTTGTCCAGCAAAAAGCTTGACGCCCAAGCGCTTGGAAGCTGAATCTCGTCCTAGTTGTGTGCTGCCCGCACTTTTACGATGAGCCATAGGTTTAGTATTTAGTATCTGGTATTCAGTATATAGTATTGAGCAAAAAAATCAAGCCTCGATTTATTTCGAGGCTTTTTTAAACCCTTTTAGTTCGGCTTCTTGAGGATTGCGGTGAATTTCTTTGTGGCACTCCTTGCAAACCAATCTGGTTCCTATTGTACTATAACCGTCCTTGTGCTCGCGCGAAAGAGTATATTCATCAATCCAAACCAAAACATAAGCTGACTCATCCAAATTCCAACTAATATGATGCAGTTCGAGCTCTTTTTTTGGTTTATGTTTAGCGCACCACTCGCATTGGCAATCCAAAATTTTTCTTTTTTCTTTTTTCAGTTCTTTTTTTGTCCAAAGACGAGGCATTTTTCCTGCCCAATTTCTTTTTCTGTGCTTCTTAGCCAAAATTCTTCCCTCCTTTTATTGCGCGTGTTAGAATACAAGTATGAAGTTTTACTGTAAGAATCTTAAATCTTTTTTCAAACAAAATCAAGACAAAATTGTCTTATGCGCTGGTATTGTTTTGATTGCTCTGATTGCTTTCGGCTTAGGCAGATTATCTTATAATATTGGTTCTAAATCAGCGCCGATAGAAATTATTGATACTGATATATTCAAAACAGCAGAAACAGCAAAAATAGGGGAGAACTTATTAGAGCAAAAAGAACAAGAAAAAGAGGGGATTTTTGTAGGGAGCAGGAACTCGGACAAATATCACCTCCCCGATTGCCAATGGGCGAAAAGAATCAAAAAAGAGAATGAAATTTGGTTTAAATCAGAAAAAGAAGCTCAAGAAAAAGGTTATAAGCCCTGTGGTTGTGTTTCGCATAAATAAGCCAAAGGTGGGCTTGGGGGAGGAGAAGAGGGGAGATGTTTATCCACAGGAAGAGTACAGCTACGTCGCACAATATACCTTATACGACGTTGGTGTGGATTACTTTATGGAAAGTAGTTTCTTTTGAGCAGTTTTTAACCTTTTCAAAGTTTCTTTTTCTCCTAAAACTTCAGCTATTTCGTAAAAGCTGGGACTGCCTTTTGCCCCGCTTAAGGCAACCCGGGGAGGCCATAATTCTTCATGTTCCAGCATCTCGCCTCTTATCGCTTTTTCTAAACAGTCCCCTGCTTGTTTTTTAGTCATATCTTTAAACAATAGAAGTTCCGAAGCGTAAGACGGCAGTTTATAAATGAATTCAGTAAATTTTTTAAATTCGCTTAAACGTTTAACCCTTTCCTGTTCTAATGCAATCACCTTCTCCGGCAAATCAACCAACCTTGATAATTCTGGGAGAGAAGCTTGCCTTATGTATTTGGCATTTACCCAATCAAGCCGATTAATATTAAAAACAGCTCCGGCTTTTTGAACCCGGCCTAAAGAAAATGCTTTGATTAATTCTTCTTTTGAAAATATTTCTTTTTCTGTGCCCGGGTTCCAACCCAAAAAAGCCATATAATTTATCATTGCTTGGGCTAGATAATCTTTTTGATAATCAGAAATTGCTGTTGCGCCGTGGCGCTTTGAAAGCTTGCTTCTGTCTGGTCCCAAAATCAAAGGCAGATGGGCAAATTGCGGAATTTGCAAATTTAAGGCATTGTAAATTAAAATTTGTTTCGGCGTATTTGAAATATGGTCTTCGCCCCTAATGACATGGCTAATCCCCATTTTATAATCATCAATTACGCAAGCAAAATTATAAAGCGGCGCTTCTGGACTTTTCGCAATGATAAAGTCGTCAATCAAATTTAAGTCAAAACTAATTTCTCCGCGGATGAGATCATTAAATTTAATAAGATTTGAGATTTTAGATGTAGATTTTAGATTTAAGATTTTAGATTTGAGATAAATAACATTATCTTTATAATACCCTCTCCCCTGCTCCAATAATTGCTCTAAATAATTTTTATAAATTTTTGTGCGCTGGCTTTGTTTGTATTCTTCGTCCCAGTCTAAGCCGAGCCATTTTAAGCTGTTTTTAATGTCTTTTTCATATTTAGCTTTAGAACGAGCCTTGTCTGTGTCTTCTATGCGCAAAACAAATACTCCCCTATTCTGTTTGGCAAATAAGTAATTAAAAAGAGCTGTGCGAGCACCGCCGATATGAAGTGGTCCTGTAGGGGCAGGTGCATATCGAGTCTTAATTTTTATTAATTTTTGCAGGTCCATATTTGTTATAGAAATATAGAGAATTTCTAACTAATCATAAGCATAATTTTTAAACAAGTTTTCTTGCGTTGCAATGCTTGATTCTTTAGTTTTTGCTCCTGTCTTTTTTGGAATATTTTTAATCTTACCTAATCTTCTTAAGGCTATGTCAACGTATTCCGGATTGATATCAATACCAATATAATTTAATCCTAAATTTTTTGCCGCTACAGCAGTAGTGCCGCTACCAATAAAAGGATCCAGTACAACTGCATTTTTATAAAACGCACTTAATTTAAGTATTTGTTCGCATATCTCTACTGGCTTTACTGTTTTATGTCCATTAAATTCTTTATAAAGAATGCGATAAATTCTCCAACGTACCTCTTGATCAAAATTTTTAACAAAAGAAGCTTTGGCTAGTTTGATAACTCTGCCCTTGTCGTCATAAACCCATCTGTTTCTGTCTCCCCTGTTGCATTTTTGACATTGCGGGATGATATTACCAGCAATTAATGGTTTATTTGGGTCTTTGTGCGCTTTTTGTAATTTTGTTAGTTCGGTTTTTGACACTCGTCTTGTATTGGGATACCCAAGTGACAAAAAAATAAGCACTAAGGCGTTTTTTGTAATTTTTTTATCTTTATCGTAAAGCTTAGGCAAAACAACCCCGTACTTTTTTAAGTATTTATTATGATACGCTTTAATTAAATTATGTTGCTCCTTAATTTTATTAAATATTTTTTTGTTATCATTCATGTTGAACTTTTTAATTCAATTTTTATTCTACCACTCCTCCGCTCCAAAATCAAGCAGACTTTTTAGCAGCAAATCATAAATCATCATCCCCTGTTATGCATTGTGTTTTAGGACTTTTAATATTAAAAGTCCAGTATCATAAAATCAAGATGAGGGCGCTATCCTTGCTTTTATTTGTTTATTTATTGACATAATTTTGTTTTTATATTATAAAATTATTAGGAGGTGATTCAAGTGTTTGAAACAACGGTTCGCAAGGAATCTTTTTGTTCCGGCACTGAAGTGCCACTGGTTTTTCAAAGCTTATTAGCAGAAGCCGCAAAAGCACTGAAAGAACAAGGTTTAGAACCAAGGTGTTTTCAAACCGATATTACCGTGCGTGCTGGTTTGGCCGATGAAGCCATTGCTGAAATTTCTTCGCATATTTTACAAATAGCGAAGAAATTCGCTGGCAAGCAAAACAGATGCTCATACTCAGGCGGAGAAATCTCTCAAAAAAGTATTGCTTCTCTAGAAGACAACGGCCGCGAGCTTTGCAGAATAGCTATTGAAATGACCGGCGGCTAGGAGCGCAATGCTCTCGAAACACTCTCGGGCAGAAAACAAACTGTCCGAGATTTATTTTAATTTATATTCCCACAATTTTGTATATATTGCGCCGTTGCGCCTTAACTCTGATTTCATAATATCAATGCTTTGAGCTTTAAATTTTAAATTAATTTTTTGCTCTATCTTACCTTGTCCCCTAGCAAGAGTTATGTGCGGTCTAAAACCTCTTTGTTCTTTTAGGTCTAATTTTTGGCTTAATTCTTTTTGCATTTTCTGCAAGTCATGATTGATTTCGCCTTCTGCCCAAATTAAGCGATTTTTTTCTGAACATATTTTGAATAATTTAATCTCAAATTTTGTGTACCTGTCCCCTACTCTTTGAATGATTGGCTTTAAGTTTTCAATTTCTTCAGGCCATAGATTACCTAAAAAAGCCAGAGTAATATGAAGATTTTCTACTGGCACTAATTTCACTGGCAATTTAATTACTTTTTTCTGAATCTGCCAAAGTTCTTGTTTTATTTTCAAGGGCAGATTAATAGCAATAAAAATTCTCTGTTTCATATAATTTTTTTCAGAAACCTCTTTAAAGCTTCTTCGTATTGATTTAGCTTGTTTAAAAAAGCGGGCTTTAAATCGGGCTCCAATTTAAGCTCTTTTATTTGGTTATCCATTTCAGAAAGGAATTTGGAAAACAAATCAGTTTCATATTGGGATTTTTTTTCAAAAGAAGGAATAAATTCTTTTAAGCCTTTTTTGAGAACATTGCTTGATAAAGATAAGTAAAAAATCGGCAGATTCTTAAATGATTTTTTTGTTAATTTCCTGTTTTCTATTGAAATGCCGTATTTTAACTGTGCGCCGCTGAATTTTATATTTCTTTCTTGGATTTCTGCTGTTTTGCTGGTGAACCTTGCTTGCCGGTCATCAGCCACTTCATCAAAAGCGCAGACTAAATTCCCTGTCTCTTTTTCAATAATAATATTATCAACTTTGTTTTGAATATCGTCATAGCGCGAGGCTCGGACAACAATAAAATCTTGCTTGAAAAACTTATATAAAATGGCTGTTTTGAGTTTTTCGAATTGTTCGCCGGCGCTCATTAGCTTTTTTTCTTCTATTTCTTCATTTGATAAATTTTTATAGAAAAATTCTTTTTCCTGCTTCTTGATGTAATTTTCGTCATTTCTTACATCGCCCTTTCTGTCTCCGGCTGGATAGACATCTTGGAACTGCCAAATATCAAGCCGGCAGTCTTTATTAACCGGCAGGCCCTCTTTTACCAATTCTTGGCTCATTTTTTCGATAAACATTTTTAGTTTTTCTGCGTTTTCTCTTTCTTCGGGTTGATTCTCAAATTTTTCAAATTTATATTGTTCCATATTTTTATTTTAATTTTCTAAATTGCTTTTTCAAATTCTTTTAATCCGTCATAAATTTTGCGGAAATGAGATTCGCTTATTGATGGTGCATGCAATCTATGGGTTGTGCCACTAATATAAGTATGAGCGTGCTCATCTCTCATTGTTTTTAAGATACCCAAAGAACTTGCAAGAATTTCTTTTTTACGATTATTAATTTTTCTTTCCATCTTTTCTACTCCTGTAATTCCAATGGTTTTTATTAACATTTCTCTAAAATGCGTATGATATTCAAAACTATGAGTTGGTTTAATTATTCTCGTTTCCAGATAATTAATATTTTTCTCTTCTTTTAGCTTTCTTTGAAAACATCTTAAAATATCATCCATGCTTTGTTCAACCCAACCACAAAGTTCCAATAAAGCTAATTTAGAATAATAATTTGGCAAATCATACTCTACTTTCTTGTTAACCGCATTGTACAACTTGTCCAGTTTTTTTAATGTTTTTAATATTTTAGTTTTCGTAATAACCATATCTTATTTTTTTCCAGAAAAAATATTTTTAGCCGTATTCAATCGCTCAAGCACCTTCTCTTTCCTTGAAATACCTTCACGAATATTTTCTTCCGAAAACGGAGCGCTTGTTTTTAATTTGTTATAATATTCTTTAATAATTTTTTTGTCCTGCCTCTTGAGGGTTTTGATATTTTTAGCAATACCGAACATTAATCCCTCCATAAATACATTGCTAACCCTTGGGAGAGGTTTCTTATTGGAAATTTTACGATAAATTAATTCTATAGTAGTCTCAAAAATTTCTTTCTTCTTGTTTATCTCTTCTTTTGCTAAATACCTATTTTTAAACATATAATCATTCAAAAAAGAAGTCAATTTTCCTTTATAGATAATATAATCATCTAAAAATGAAAAGAATCTTAGGATTAGCTCTACTTTTCTGAAACG
>Ga0265296_1001188_pt1 | contig 31302 bp, 29 predicted proteins | sample MunlanPumphouse1_FD_189073 | JGI IMG/M metagenome (GOLD analysis project Ga0265296, IMG submission 189073) | Groundwater microbial communities from a municipal landfill in Southern Ontario, Canada - Pumphouse #1 | ecosystem: Environmental > Aquatic > Deep subsurface > Groundwater | place... | reverse complement strand
AGACCTGTCTGAAAATGCCGAGTATCAGGAAGCTAAGGAAGACCAGGCGTTTAATGAGGGAAAAATCGCGGAATTATCCCAAATAGTCAATGAAGCCGTGGTCATAAGCAAGAGCCAGAAGAATGACCTCGTCCGTGTTGGTTCCACGGTTAAGGTTAAATCGGATGTTAATGGAGCGCAAGCTTTTACGATTGTCGGGTCGGAGGAAGCAAATCCAATAGAAGGAAAAGTTTCCAATGAGTCTCCTCTTGGCAAGGCTTTTTTAGGAAGAAAAGCAGGGGAAGTCGCGGAAGCCGAAACTCCGAGGGGAAAGATCAAGTATAAAATCATAAGCATAGAATAATTTTTAGCAAGCACCAAATCTCAAATATCAAATTTCAAATAAATTCCAAATTTCAATTACCAAAAAGCGTTGGAATTTGAAGATTGGAATTTATTTATTATTTGTAATTTGTTGTTTGGAATTTTAATAGAGTGGCACTTGAAGAAATTCGCGAAAATTATATAAAAAAAGCTGAGGCAGTAAGAACAGCCGGACTAAATCCGTATCCCAATAAAGGGCGGAGGGATTTTTTTGTTTCAGAGGCAATTGAAAAATTTGAAGAATTAAGCGCGAGTGGCAAGGAAATTTATCTGGTTGGGCGGATAAGATTGTTGCGGCCGCACGGAGGTTCTTGTTTCGCGCAAATAGAAGATGCCAGCGGAAAAATCCAGTTTTATTTCAAAAAGGATATTCTAACAGAAAATTACGAATTTTTTCTGGATAATTTTGACGTGGGAGATTTCATTGAGGCCAAAGGAAAACTATTTGTAACTAAGAGAGGTGAAAAAACTTTGGAAGTGGAAGAATTTAAAATGCTGGCAAAAGTTTCGCGGCCTTTGCCGGAAAAGTGGCATGGCTTGAAAGACCTGGAAGAACGGAGTCGCAAGCGTTATTTGGACTTGATAATGAATTCTGAATCAAGAGCTAATTTTAAAAAGAGAAGCGAAGTTATCAGCAAACTGCGTAAGTTTCTTGAAGAAGAAGGATTTACGGAAGTTGAAACTCCGATTCTTCAGCCTTTGCCAGGCGGCGCCTTGGCTAAGCCGTTTAAAACTCATTTGAACGCGCTAGATTTGGATTTATACTTGCGGATCGCGCCGGAACTCTATTTGAAGCGTTTGCTTGTCGGGGGTATGGAAAAAGTTTTTGAAATCGGAAAGTGTTTCCGGAATGAAGGAATGGACGCGACGCATAATCCCGATTTTACGGAGGCTGAATTTTATTGGGCGTACGCGGATTATAATGATTTAATGTCTTTAACTGAAAAAATGTTTGAACATTTGGTTCCGGAAAAAGAAATTGAATTCAATGGCGAGAAAATCAATCTGGAAGCGCCGTGGAAAAGGATAACTATGCGGGATTTGATTTTCGGTGAATTAAATATTGATATTGAAAAAGCAACTTCGGAAGAATGTATGTTAAAATTAAAGGAGCTGGGCGCGAAGCCGGAGGATGATAAGCATTGTTTGGCGATCGACGCGCTGTTTAAGGTTTTAAGGCCGAAAATTTTAAAACCGACTTTTGTTATAGACTATCCAGTAGAGATGTCCCCATTGGCAAAGAGCAAAGAAGGGAATCCGAAGATAACCGAGAGATTCCAGCTGATTATCGGCGGCCTAGAGCTGGTTAACGCGTATTCGGAATTAAATGACCCGCAGGAGCAGGCAAAGCGAATGCAAGAGCAGGTTAAAAAACACGGCGAGGACGTGCGTTATGACGCGGATTATATTGAAGCTATGGAATACGGCATGCCGCCGGCCGCAGGCTGGGGCATGGGCATTGACCGGCTGGTTTCTTTGCTGACCGACTCGCATAATCTACGGGATGTGATTTTGTTTCCGACCATGAGGCCAAAAAATTGAAGCACCAAATTTCAAGCACCAAATTTCAAATAAATATCAAATCCCAATGGTCTAAATTAAAATCTTTTTGGAAATTGGAATTTATTTGTCATTTGTTATTTGAATTTTGGAATTTATTTAGTGTTAGATATAAAATTTATTAGGCAAAATCCGGAGAAGGTTAAGGAAAGCATGGAGAAGAGGAATATGAAAGCGGACATTGTGGACCGGCTTTTGGAGGTGGATAAAAAACGAAGGGAAATTATCACCGAATTGGAAAGTTTAAAGGCTACAAAAAACAAAACCTCAAGAATTATAGTGGAAACAAAAGATCCGGAAGAGAGAAAAAAAATTATTGGCGAGATGAAAGAGTTGGACGTTAAAAGCGATATTCTGAATAAAGAGCAGAAAGAGCTGGACCAACAGTTTCAAAGTTTGATAATTATGATTCCCAATGTTCCTGATGATGATGTCCCGGCTGGCAAGGATGAATCGGAAAATGTTATTTTGCGGAAAATTGGAGAGCCTTTGGAGTTTGCTTTCAAGCCAAAAGATCACCTGGAAATTGGCAAAGAATTAGATTTAATTGATACTGAGACAGCGGCAAAGATTTCAGGGAGTAGATTCGCATATTTAAAAAATGGGGCAGCGATTTTGGAATATGCTATCGTGCAATATGTGTTTCAGACTTTGTCGGACTCGGTTATAATAAAAAAGATAGCTGATGGAATTGAAGATGGCTATCCGGCTTCGCCGTTTGTTCCAGTTGTTCCGCCTGTTATGATTAAGCCTGATATTTATATTAAAATGGCAAGGCTTGATCCGGGGCAGGAAGAGGAGAGATATTATTTGCAAAAAGACGACCAATATCTCATCGGCAGTGCTGAACATACCCTTGGCCCTTTGCATATGGATGAAGTTATTCCCGAGGAAAAATTGCCTCTTCGCTATATTGGTTTTTCAACAAGCTTCAGGCGCGAGGCCGGTTCTTATGGCAAGGATACCAAAGGCATTTTGCGGGTGCATCAGTTTGACAAGCTGGAAATGGAATCTTTCACAATACCTGAAAATTCCCGTAAAGAGCAGGATTTTATAGTGGCGATTCAGGAATATCTGGTTAATTCCCTGGGAATTCCTTATCAGGTTATCGCGGTTTGCACTGGCGACATGGGCGGTCCTGACGCGCGACAGATAGACATTGAGTGCTGGATGCCGGGACAGGGTAAATATCGCGAGACCCATACGTCGGATATGAACACCGACTATCAGGCGCGGCGTTTGAATACGCGTGTCCGCAGGGCTGGCGGAGAGGTTGAGCTGGTTCACATGAATGACGCCACGGCATTTGCGATTGGCAGGATTTTAATAGCGATTTTGGAAAACTATCAACAAGAAGACGGTTCGGTTGTTATCCCGGAAGTTTTGCGCAAATACACAGGATTTGATAAAATAGTAAAGAAAGAGCAATGAAATGGCATATCCTTTAGTTATTCTCCATGGCTGGGGAGCGAGCACTAAATCCTACGACAAACTGAAACCATTATTAGAACAGAAAGGGATTTCTGTTTTTGTTTTTGATTTGCCAGGATTTGGCAATGAGCCGGCGCCGGGGGAAGTATGGGGCGTTGATAATTACGCTGATTGGGTGGAGAAGAAAATTGGAGAAAAAATCCACTCCCTTCTTCGCCAAGGCTACGAAGGGCAGGCCAGCCCGTCTTTTGAACCGGCTTCGCTTGTAATTGATTCTCAATTAACGAGAAAGGAGAGTAAAAAGGAAGGGTTTATTCTATATGGACATTCTTTTGGCGGAAGGATCGCAATTAAACTGGCAGCCAGGCAAATGGAAGGAATGAAAGCGCTGGTTCTATGCGACGCGGCGGGAGTCACGCCGAGGCCAAAATCAAAAATAACTTTTTTCGGCTTGCTCTCGCGAAGTGGAAAAATGGTTTTTTCTTTGCCAATGTTGAAATATTTTCAGCCGCTAGTTCGGAAAATAGAGTATTTTTTGGCAGGCTCCCGTGATTATTATTATTTACAGAGTGAGGTTATGAAAGGTATTTTTAGGAAAGTTATTGAAGAAGATTTAACGAGTTATTTGGCAAAAATAAAATTGCCGGTTCTAATTGTCTGGGGCAGGAAAGACAAATTGACTCCGGTCTCCGACGCGCGAATTTTAAATGAAGGGATAGCGGGCAGCCTGCTGGAGATACTTGAGGAAACAGGGCATAGCCCGCATTTGGAAAGACCCGAAGAATTAGCGGTAATTATTGAGAAGTTTATTAAAAAATAATTTACAATTTTCAATTTATAATTTTCAATCAATTAACTAATTTTCAATTTGCAAACCGGCAATTTCATTGCCTCTAATTGCTTCGCAATTAAGCAAATCTAATTGGAAATTAAGTCATTGAAAAATGTTTGGCTCTGCCGAAGATTTCTTCGTTAAAGACGAACAAATTACATTGTAAATTGATCATTGATCATTGAAAATTTAATGGAGATGCTGTATCTTTATCTTTTAATTTTCATTTTCGCTATTCTATATAGCAAAGCAACTCTTTTTTGGGTTTATTTGTGGCAGTTGAAAGAATACCGGCTGGACCGATTTTTGGCGGAGTTTGGATTTTTGGGCAGGCTTTTGCGTTTCTGGGCTTTTTCCGGCGGGCGCAAATTTCACCGGCCTGTTTTTACAGTCAAAGCGCTTTTTGTTTATGTCTCTTCTTTGCTGGTGATTTTGTTTGGTATTTATTTTATATCAAAAGGATTTTTTTATGGCGTGATTCCGGATTTTTGGCTTATCTTCTTGAGTCTGCTCGGCCTTTATTTTTTGGTTCCGTTTTTAGTTTTGTTGGTCATGTCCCTCTTCCAAATGCCGGTTGTTTTGGTAAAAAATCTTATTTATAAAATGGCAGCTTGGCGCGTGGCAAGTGTTAAAAATTTGGTTGTTATTGGCATAACCGGGAGTTATGGTAAATCTTCAACTAAGGAATTTTTGGCGCAAATTCTGGAGAAAAAATTTAAAGTCATAAAAACACCGAAAAATATTAACACCGAAATTGGCATATCAAAATTTATTTTGCAAAAATTAAATCCTGATGACGAGATTTTTATTGTTGAAATGGGGGCTTATAAGAAAGGGGAAATTAAGAGAATTTGCGATATAGTTAAGCCAAAAATCGGCATCATTACTGGCATTAATGAGCAGCATTTGGATTTATTCGGTTCGTTTGAGAATATTATCAATACAAAGTTTGAACTGATTGAAAGTCTGCCCCGTACCATGGCGGTACAGGGCGGGCCGGAAGACGGCTTCGCTTTATTTAACGGGGAGAATGAGCATTGCGTGGAGATGTCTGAAAAGTGGAGTGGAGAGAAGGCAGTTTATAAAAGCGACCCGAATGACTCGAATAAACACCCGAATGACCCGAATTTTCCGAATTATTATTTGGCTAACTTGGCTGGGGCAATTGAGGCGGCGAAGCATTTGGGCATGGGTGAAGATGAAATTGCAGAAGCCGTAAAAAATATAAGATTGACTGATCGGATGCTAAATAGCTACATTGGCAAGGGTGGAGCGCTGATTATTGAAGACACTTATAGCGCCAATCCAGCCGGGGTTTTGGCGGCACTGGATTATTTGGGCCAGCAGAAGCAAAAAACAAAAATTGTGGTTATGCCATGTTTAATTGAATTAGGCAGCGCGGCGGAAAAAGTTCACCGGGAAATAGGCAAAAAAATCGCCGAGGTTTGCGATTTAGCGATTATAACGACTAAAGATTATTTTGATATTTTAAAAGAAGAAGCAGGGGAGAAGGTAATTTTGGCGGTTAAGCCGGAAAAGGTTATTGAATTAATAAAGGATAAGCTAAATTCGGATACAGCGGTTTTGATTGAAGGAAGAGTGGCGGATGGGGTTGTGGAGTTCGTGAAATAAAAATCCACCCTAGCCCTCCTTTAAAAAAGGAGGGAGTCTCTCTTTGTAAAAGGGAGGCTAGGAGGAATTTATATTTGTATTGTCCGTGTCGCGGGTGGATAAAAAAAGCCCGAAGGCGGGAAATGCCGGGCTATGATGTTTTAGGCTCTCGCGTAGAATAAAGGATAGTGATAGTCGCAATGACCGTTTGCCGGTCGTACGTATTGTCGGGAGCAAAAATTGTCACTGTCTGAAGTATTGTAACTTCATCAAGTTTTAGGTTCTTTTTTGTAAGCCATAAGGCAGTTTTTTGGGCTACCATTTCTATGGCAGAGGTGTTGTTTTCAGATTTAGCGCTTAATACCTTAGCTTTTATTTCCATCTACTCTCCTTTTATTAATTTTTCTAATTATATCATGAATGTATTTTTAGTCAAATGAAATTATTTAAAAAGCCCATCTTTGTTTCTGTCTCGCCGAACGCCCAGGCTGATGATGTCTGGCTGGCTTTTAGATTGATGTTTCAACCCTGGAAATGGAAAAAGGGAAAGGAGATTGGAGAATTTGAAAAGATGCTGGGGGAGTATTTAGTTGATGATAGAAAAACCTCACCCCAGCCCTCTCCTTATCAAGGAGAGGGAGAAATCCACCCCAACCCTCCTTTGCAAAAGGAGGGAGTAATTCTTTTTGAGAGCGGGAGGACGGCGTTGTACGCGATTTTAATGGCGCTGGGCATAGGAGGCGGGGATGAAATTTTAATCCAGGCTTTTACTTGCACAGCTGCGGTTAATCCGGTTTTATGGGTTGGAGCGAGGCCGGTTTATGTTGATGTGGATGAAAATACATATAATATGTCACCGGATGATTTAAGGAAAAAGATTAATTCCAGAAGCAAAGTTTTAATAATCCAGAATACGTTTGGCTATCCGGGAAAAATAGATGAGCTTCTGGGTATTGCGCGCGAGCATAATTTAATTGTTCTGGAGGATTGCGCGCATAATTTAGGATCTGAGTATAATGGCAAAAAGATAGGAACATTCGGGGAGGCGAGTTTCTTCAGTTTTGGCAGAAGCAAAGTTATTTCTTCTGTTTTTGGAGGCGCGGCTTTCGCGAAAAATATTGAGTTGGCAAAAAAAATTAAAGATATTCAAACTGGATGGAAATATCCTTCAGTATTCTGGATTGTTCAGCAGTTGTTTCATCCGGTTTACATGGCGATTGCCAAGCTGCTTTATAATTTTTTAAATATTGGTAAAATAATGGTGGCTGCGGGAAAGAAATTGGGTTTAATATCAATTATGGTTTATCCGATTGAAAAGCAAGGCGGCAGGCCGTTTTTTAGTCCATCTAAAATGCCAAACGCGCTGGCAATACTCGCGATTAACCAGATGAAAAAGCTTGAAAAGTTTAATGAACACAGGAGGGAAGTCGCGGAGTTGTATGAAAACGGATTGAATTTTTTGCTAGAGCAAGGACATATAGAAATCCCCCCCAGCCCCCCTTTAGAAAAGGGGGGAGTTGAGAATAGAATCTTGCAAAAGGCGGACGTAAAACCTGTTTTTCTTATTTACCCGATTCAGGTTAGGGATTTTGAAACCAGGCAAAAGCTGATAAGAGAATCGCGCCGGCGGGGGATTTACTTGGAAGCCTGGCCGGCTTATGATAAAAAGGTTGTCGGGCCGGATAATGTAGACCAGAAAAAGCTGTATTATGAGGATGGATTATGTCCAGCGGCAGAACATGCGGCGGAAACTTCGGTTAATCTGCCGACAAGTCCGAATACCAGCTTGGGTGATGCGAAGAGGGTGATGGGATTTTTGAAAGAATTTTTTAAAATCCAAAAATGAGATTGGTAACTAGTAATTAGTAATTCGTGGTGGCCAGTAGCAGTTACAAGTTACAAATTACTAATTTTTTTGTCATGGCGTTTAAAATAAAACAAATTGAAAATAAGCAAACTTGGGATGAGTTTGTGCGAAACGAATCAGAATACACTTTTCTCCATTCTTGGAATTGGGGGGAATTTAGTAGTGCGATGGGGCATAAAATTTGGCGGCTGGGTATTTATGACAATAACAACTTGGCGGGTGCGGTTTTGGTTGTGGGTATTAAAGCAAGAAGGGGGTCGTTTTTATTCGTGCCACATGGACCTATGCTGGCAAATCCCAAATCCCAAATTTCAAATGCCAAACAAATTACAAATTACAAATTACAAATTTTTAACGAATTAATCGTACACTTGAAGGAATTGGCTAATACCGAGAATTGTTCATTTATTCGGATAAGTCCTTTATTGGAACGAAATGAAGAAAATCAGCAAATATTTGACGAATTGGGCTTCCGTCGCGCTCCCATACATATGCACGCGGAGTCAACTTTGCTTTTGGATATAACCAAGTCCGAAGAAGAGCTTTTCAAGAATATGCGCAAAACTACTCGTTATTTGATTAAGCGAATGGAGAAAGAGGGCGTAAAAATTGAGATTGAGAATCCGCCGCAGGGAGACCATTTTTTGCGCTTGCAGAAAAAGGTGGCGGAAAGAAAGCATTTTATTGTTTTTTCAGAAAAACAGATAAAGAATGAAATTAAGTTTTTCTGCCCCGATAATGAGGCTGTCGTATTTAACGCCTTATACGGTGGTGAGGTTGTTGCCTCGGCTCTTATTATTTATTACGGTTACAGGGCTTTTTACTACCAGTCTGCTTCGTATTGCGAGAACAAAAATGTTTCGGCTCCGTATTTAATGGTTTGGCGCGCCATGGAGGAGGCTAAAAGGCGCGGTTGCGGGGTTTTTGATTTTTATGGCGCTTCGCCCGAGAATGAGCCTGATCATCCCTGGGCTGGCCCGACTCTTTTTAAGCTTGGTTTTGGAAGCTATAGAATTGATTATCTGCCAGCGCAGGATTTAGTTTTAAACTGGAAATATTGGCTGACTTTCGCGATTGAGAAGATAAGGAAGATTAAAAGAGGATTTTAAAGATGTATATAGTATAAAGTATGATGTATCAAGCGAGAAAATATCGGATAGAGATTTTGATGCATGATACATGATGCTAATTGATGGTTCGTTCAGCTTATAGTCGGCATAATGCCGGATATACCGAGTGTTCCGCTTGTTATAAAAATAAAAAAAAGTTAGCACACGAAATAAAAAAACGGGAGGCTGTAGCAGATTTTTCCGCTGTTTGCTCCCGTTATTGCTGATAATTCAGCATCGCCAGTACAATAGGCAGGTCTTTCTCGTCTACGGTGAATTGGATCTCTTTTATAAACATACATCCGAGCCCCAGGTACCTTGTGATTTGTGTCAGCATGTTGTCGTAGATCTGAAAAGTTACTTCGGATTTTATTTCGGCACCGCCTGTAAGAAATTTGATCGGGGTATCGGAAGGAAATATATATGCCTCGTAGGCGTATTCGGTCAGTTTATCATAGCTGGCTATAGTTAATTTGCCCTTGCCGTGGCTATAGCCGTCCACAGCCCATCCGCTCCAAGAGCTGTTGACTTCAGGATTTTCTGTCACCACGGATTTTTCATTTGTTGTAATTGAGATTAAGATTTCCAGGGACCGGCTAGAAGGGTTTTCTTCCATCCTGCTAGTGGCGAATGCGACGAGCTGATTCACGTCACCGGTGTATGAAAGCTGAAAAGTTTGCGCCACTAAGCGGGCTTGCGCTATTCCGTGCGACATATCATATAGGTCTTTTAGGTCTATGCCGAGCCACAGAACAACCAGGGCTACAACGATGATAATTTTTAAATTTGAACGATCTTTTTCTGGCATTTTCAGCCCCTCTAAAGGAATTTGAATGTTACGAAAGATAATATATAATATTAATTAAGAAATCATTAAGTATATTTTTTAATATGCGCGTCCGTTCAACTTACAAAAATAAAAGGAAAATAAAGCGCAATTGGAAGCCGATTCTGTGGCTGATTTTTGTTGTCGTTTTAATCGTAATTTTGGCTTATATTCTATTTTTTTCCCCATACTTGAAAATAAATCACATTAATGCCCAGGGCACCGAGAAGGTAAAATCATCAGATTTGACCGCGGCGGCAAGTGATTGTTTGCAGGGGCGATTTTTTAAAATTTTTCCTAAAAATAACTTTTTTTTGGTTTCGGGAAGTATAATAGAGAATTCTTTGAAGGAAATGTTTAAAGACGCGAAAAATATAGCCGTAGTTAAAAAATTTCCGGCTTCCATGACAATTTCGGCCAGCGACCGGCAGAAGATTTTGGTTTATTGCAGTCTGGAAAAATGTTTTTGGGTTGATGAAGAGGGAGTTATTTTTGAGGAAGCTCCGGAAATTTACGGTGGAAAAAATATTACCCTTAAAGATAATTCCGGCCGGCAGGTTTCCCTTGGCGACAAAGTCTTGGAGGATAATTTTATATTGTTTCTTCAAAATGCGGGGCCTGTTGTTTCCGGGAAAAACAATTTAAATATTGTTAATTATGAAATAAGCGCGTATCCGACAGCTACTATTTCCGCGATAACTTCTGATGGCTGGAAAATAATTTTTGATTTGGGGGCTGGTTTGGAGTCGCAAGCTGACACGCTGCAAGCGGTTTTGGATGAAAAAATAAAAGACCAGCGCAGCCAGCTGGATTACGTTGATTTGAGAGCAAGGAACAGAGTATATTATAAAATGAAATAAAGAAAAGGCAATTATTGGCCGTTAGAAGCGCGTCTGTATTTTTACGTTTGCGGTGGCACACGACTTTTTTGTTAATAAAAAACCCGTTGAATACTTCAGCGGGTTTTTGAAAATTTAATTAAGCTGGGTTTTGCAAAATATAGAATACTAGGGGATATAATAGACAAAGATTGAATGTCCGATAGCGGCAATTGGTTTGTATTGGTTGAGCCAGGAATAAAAGCCGTTTGGTTCATTGCTGATCGGGCCAACGCGGCGGCCCAGGTCATTTTGAAGAAAGGTGGCGGATATTGCTATTAAACTGCCGGGTTGTAATTGGTCCGGGTTGAAATTTGAATGCCATTGTCTGAATTTATTGCCAAGATAATATATTGGATCAGTGCCGCCGAAGTAATCAACGTAAATTGTTTTGATATTGTTTTCATCCGTCCAGTTTGCCAGGCGCTTCATGTCCTGGCCCCAGTCTAAATTAGAATCAACAACATATTTATAGGCATTTGACGGGCCGCCGACCAGTTCATTGAAGTAACTGAGGAAGTTGGGATAAACGCTGATGGTGGAATATGCCTGCCAGGCAAATAAGATGAGAACTAGAGTTCCGCCTATTCTGCTTGGGGTTATGATAGAGGTTTTTTCGCGCGGTTCCGTGATTTTATCCGTGTGATTCCGTGGTTTAAACCATTTTGAAATTTGTCCGGAAACTAAAACATAGACCAGAGGGAAAGTCGGCAAAAGATGTCTGACTCCGATGTTTAGATTTGAACTTAAACTGGTTGCCCAATATATAGCGAGAAAAACAAGCATGCCAAATTCCGCGATATTATTTTCCAGCCAATTGCCAAAACGAGAGAAAATATTTTTAATACCTGCCTTGGCAATGCTGTAGAGCGCGGTTATCAGGGCGAGAAGCGTCAAGATATGCATGGCTAAAGGCTCTTTAATGGCGTAGACAATCGGAAAATAATCTTTCCATCCGCTGTTTGAAACTTCGCCCAAGAAATAGGTTGTATTGCCGCCGGTAGCGCGCTGGAAAACCATCAGGAAACCGAAGCTATATTGCGCCCATGGCCGCAAAACGGGTTTTGACGCCATCCATTCGGTCACTTCCGCGGCGCAGTCAATGGGAGACAGCTTCTTGCAAGCGCCGAACGGGACGCTATATTTGCCGCTGGCATAAGGATTGAGAATGAAATTTATGTCATTAACCTGGCGCGCGACGGGGTATTTCCAGGTGTGAAAAAGATAGACAGGATATAATATCGCGACACCGATTATCATGATTAAGATGAATCCGCCCAAGTATTTTAATGATGATTGCCGAGGAACGGCACTCGTAAGAGTATCATTGAATGCGGGTGCTGTAACAGCCTTACGGCTATCACTCCGCCGGCGGTTGCTCCATTTTATGATTAGCCAGACAAGAACTAAAAATCCAAAAAGGGGAGCAAGCAAAAAAGTTGAAAATTTTGCCAAAAGCGCCAAGCCGAAAATAATGCCGGCGATAATCAAATTTTTGGCAGTCGGAATTTTAAGCCAGCGGACAAAATAATAAAGCGAAATAAAAACTGCCGCCGCGGCCGCTACATCGGTTGTAATCAGATGTCCGTGGGCAATGAAGGTGGGGGAGAACGCGAACAAGAATAATGCCAAAAGAGCTCCGCTATTGCCATATAATTCTTTTGACCATTTAAAAATATAAAACCCCAAAAGCAGGAGTATTAAAAGCATGGGCAGCCGGCCGTAGAAAAGCATTTTGTCGGCGTTATTGCCGGAACCGTACATAAAAGCAAAGCCATAATCCCATTGGCTGTTGATTTCATCCTTCCAGGCTTTTATGTTTGAAGGAAAATTCAAGTTTGCGCCGGAGATTTTTGACCACAGCCAGACGGATAAGCCCGCCATATCCTTTATTAATGGCGGATGTTCAGGGTTGATTCTCATGTCTTTTTGCGTGATATAAGAATAACCCGCCGGCAGATGGGAGACTTCATCCATTGTTTGCGAGTCGCCGCGCATTTCGGCAAAAGACAAGCCGAGCATGATGATCAGCATAAGAGCGGCTAAGATATTTGTTGCGCGATTTTGCATACGTTGGGAATATCAAATGTCAAAGTTCAAATGTCAAATCAAATCAAAAATTCAAAATCTAAATTTTTAGCCTTTGGATTTCTCCGTTTTTCACGAAGCAATTTTCAAGAATGTTTGAAAATTGGTGTTATTGGTTTGTCATTTGGATTTTGCTATTTGGATTTATGGTAAATGTCCAAATATTATTTGCTTCTTGCTTAATAACTCCGTTCGGATCGGCCTGTTGCAGCTGATTTAAAATTTGCTGGTTATAATTTAGCAAAGTGAACACAACCGGATATTTAGCGGCTGGGCCAAGTCCGTGAAACCAGGAAACCTGGTCGGGTTTTAAATAAAGAGCTTTGTTTTTTGATGGCGAGGTTTGTTCTATGAATAAAATTGTCTGAGCCGGCATGGGGACGCCATTCGGGTAGGGTACAGCGACGCCTCCCTCATTAACGATAACATATTTTTTGGCATCCTCCGGCAGGCCGTTTAAATAATTTCCAATATCAACTAAATGCTGGGTAAAAGCGCCTCTGGTAATATTATTTTTTCCCCATTGGATGAAATAGTTGTCGTATGAATATAAAACAAGCCAGAGGCAAAATGCGGCTGCCATTGCAATGGTTATTTTTCTGCAGTTTGTTATAAATTTTCCGATGATCCACGCGCCGCCGATTCCGGCAAAAACGTAAACTGGCGGGATGGCGCCAATGGCGCGCAAAGAATGAGGCAGGCCTTCGTTGGTGAGAATTTCCGGAAGAAGCATGGCGAAGAACCAAGTTAAGAGAAAGAGGGAAATTTGAGATATTTTCCAATTGGCCCGGCTGGCATTTTCCGCGGGTATGTCAGATTGCTTTAAGGTTAAGTTTCCGCGATAAAGGTTTAGCTTCCGCAAAATCGGCCTTAACACTTCTTTGATTGAGAAGAAAAATCCAATTAAAAATAAAATTCCCACTGGCAAGGGCAAAGCCGGCTGGCAATTATAGTTGTGGCGCCAGTTGCAATCCCCCTGAATATTAAACATGCCAAGGCTTTTTGCCGAGCTGATTGCTAATTCCTTTAGGGGATTATCGGAAGATAAAACAGAAACTTGCCCGGTCCGCCCCATGAAATCCTGCGGATGGTGGTAGAAATATATTATCATAGGCGTGGCGGCGATTATTATCATTACGAACAGAAGGAGCCAAAGCAGAATAAGTTTTATCGCGCGCCGCTCTTCTTTTGGGGTTTTCCATAAATTATATATTTCAATTAGGAATGCGATTCCTAAAATTGCCGGAAAAACGCGGTAGGAGATATAAGTGTGAAAGCCGAGGCCAAAGGTCAGGCCGGCAAGTATAAAGTATGATGTATAAAGTATAATGCGGATAGCTTTTGAAAAATTATCTGTTTCATTTGCGCGCTTTTCACGCGCCATCCGCGTTGCTTTAAAGAAAAAGAAGAATCCCCAGACGAGAAAGAAGGGTACCATGATGGCGCGGAAGCCAAGGCGGGAAAAATTAACGTGCCAAAAAGAGACTGATAAGAAGAAGGTTGAGAGGAGAGCGATAATATCGCTACGAAATACGAATGACTTACGAATATACGAAAAAGATTCATTATTGTCATTTAGCGCATTTCGTATATTCGTATTTTTTCGTATTTCGTAGCTAAACAATTCCCTTGTCATCAAATAGAGCCCAAGTACGGTTAAAAATCCGATTATTGCCGGAACAACTTTGATTGCCCAAACGCTGACACCGAAGAAGTGGAAGCTTAGGGCGATTAAATTCATGAATAAGCCTTCCCGCCCGTTATTTTCCGGATAAAAAACGCGGAAGTCGTTGTTTTGCAGCGCGTCAAGCGCGTCGGTGCCGTTAATCGCGACATCGGGATAGAGCCCAGGAGGAATTTCCGCCAGTTTATAAAATCTGAAAAAAGCGGCGATTGCCAAAATCAAGATTAAGGAAAAAAATATTTTTTTTGTTGGCATAATATTTGTGTATTTAGTAGCTAGTATTTAGTATTCGTATGTGAAAAATTACGACTCATTTATTGGCTTTTGTTTAATTATACTGCGTGCCTGCCATAAACATACTGTGGATAACTTGATTTGTTTTATTGAGGGCATTATAGTAGAGTGAGTTTATAAATAATTATTAAGATATGTCAGCCCACGAAGCAACTATAGAAGGACAATTTAACATTGATGAAGCGCTGAATACAAAGGGATTCGCTGATTTTTTGGACAAATTTGGCGATGATTTGGAGCCGGATGAATCCAATATCGCGGAAATTGAAAAAAGATTTCGGGCTTTTGAAAATGTTGCCACGGCGGCAAAAGAAGTTAAATCTTTGTTTAAGGATGAGATACTCGGCGAGTCTGGTGTCAAACTTGATGATGCCGAGCTGGCTTGTATTGACGCGCATTTGATGGATTTAGCGATCGCATATCCGGATTCGGTAGATTTTTATTTAAACGCCACCAAGGGATATCATGAAACGAAAGAACGCTGTTCGCGGATGAAAATTGAGATGAACAAGCTGGGTGGAATTCCTGAAATACAAAAGGAGCTTAATGTCATGGACAAAGTTTCAAGCATGGGTTTTTTGCAAAGAAGATTTGGTTTGAGAATAAAAACTGAAGACGAGAAAAAAATGCGGGACTATGTTACCGGCAGGTATGGGCTAAGTAAAAAAACAATCGCGGAAAGAGCAGAAGCAATTGGTGACGCAGGAGTCAGTTACCTGAATGCAGAAGGGGAATTTAAGAAAATGAGGCGGGTATTTTTTGAAAATTTTGCCCCGGCTGACGCGATTTCTGATATGGCGCGGCAAAAAGCGCAGCAGAAACTGCGGGAACTGGCTGACCCGACAAAAGATTTAAAGGACCTGGATAAGGCGCAACAAATGCTTGATAGGTTTTCGGATGACGAAGCTAATTTGAGCGTTGATTACTTGCGAGGATTGGATCAATCGCAATATCAGGCAACGATTGACGGAATAATTGAATATAAAATTGTCACGCAAATACGCGACGCGATCACGGCGACGGATGTTGCCGGTTCCGGGGCTTTAAATAAATTAGAAAGAGCTCTGGGCAAATACATGGAGCGGCAGGCAGTCGGCTCAAAAAAGGCGAGCGACGCCAAGGATTTTATATCAAATACGCTTAACTCTTTTATGGTGCGGGAAACAGGCGCGAAAAAAGTTTTGCTTAAAAGGCTAATTGTTAAATTAGGCTAAATCATGAATGACATTGACACTCAAAAACTGGAAAAATTAATGGAGGAGCAAAAATGGGACGAAGCCCGGCAGATGCTGGAGGATTTTTTTGCCTCGGAAATGACTCCTGAAGAAAAAGGGGCGATTTATACCAATATGGCGATGGTTTACATGAAAGTAATGAATAGGATAAATGAACAATACGAACAAGCGCTTGATGACGCTCTCATGGTTTTAAAAGATATCAACAATACCGAGCGCGAAGTTTTGGACGCGATAAATATTAATAAAATCAGAAAACAAATTCAGGAAAATTAAAAATCCACCCCAACCCTCCTTTGTAAAAGGAGGGAGCATTTTGCCTCCCTTTTTTTAGAGATTGGATGGAAATATATTTTATGCAATTAATAAGTTTATCAAGAAGAGATATAATAGCCAGTTTAATAATAGGGGAGATATGCGCTTGGCTTTTGATCGCTATAATAAAAAGCCTGTCTATCAGCGTCCCCGCGCTTTACGCTTTGCCGGTTTATTTTCCGGTTTTGTGCGCGATCGGGCTTTATCTTGGGTATTTAATTGGAAAAAAAATACCGGTTGTTTACCAGCTGGCTAAATTTGTTTTAGTCGGCGGATTCAACACGCTGGTTGATTGGGGTGTTTTAGCCTTTTTGATTTATTTGTTCAGCAGTTATTTTTTCGCCGGTCCGCAGGATACGATATTTGTTGTTTTCGGGATGACTTTTGTTTTTTACACGATGTATAAAAGCATTTCTTTCGTTGTGGCTTCAATTAACAGTTATTTTTGGAATAAATTTTGGACTTTTAAGCGGGAAACAACAGAGAATATTAGCAAGGAATTTTTACAGTTTTTTCTCGTTACAATAATCGGTTTTCTTGTAAATGTTGTTATAGCGTCTTCAATTTTCCGATATATGCCGCCAGTTGCCGGATTGAGCGTGAATCAATGGAGTATGCTGGCAGCTGTTGTCGCAACGGCAATTTCCATGATCTGGAATTTCATCGGATATAAGTTTATTGTTTTTAACGCGCCGAAAAAAGAGGCAGAAGTTCAAGTTGCTGGCGGATAGTTCAGATATTCACCCGAATTGATTTGCGAATAGCGATTTACGATTTAGGAATCGTTCATAAATCATAAATCATAAATCGAGTTTTTTGGTTTCCAAAAGGCTCTTTTATTTTATCTAAATTTTTGCTATATTAAAACCATGTCTGATCTCGTTTTATACAGAAAATACCGCCCGAAGTCATTTGCCGATGTCGCCGGGCAGGAACATGTGGTTAAGACCTTGACCAATGCCTTGAGTATGGGGCGGGTCGCGCATGCTTATTTGTTTACCGGTCCGAGGGGGGTAGGAAAAACTACTATTGCCAGGATTTTGGCGAAAGCGGTAAATTGCGAAACTCGTGCTAACGAGGGACTTAGTCCCTCTAAAGGGACTAAGTCCCTCAAAGATGATTACGAGCCGTGCAATAAATGCGACGCTTGCAATGAGATGAACGAAGGCCGGAGCCTTGATTTGATCGAAATTGACGCGGCTTCAAACCGGGGAATTGATGAAATGCGGGAGTTGCGCGATGGAATTAAGTTCAGCCCGGCAAGGCTGAAATACAAGGTTTTTATCATTGATGAAGTCCACCAATTAACCAAAGAGGCTTTTAACGCGCTTTTGAAAACTTTGGAAGAGCCGCCGGCGCACGCGATTTTTATTCTGGCAACAACCGAAATCCATAAAGTTCCGGAAACGATTATTTCACGCTGCCAGAAATTTAATTTTCACAAGCTGACTCTTGATAAAATTATTAACAGGATGGCTGATATTGCCAAAGCCGAGGGGGTAAAAATTGAAAAACCTGCGCTGGAGCTTATTGCCATCAGCGCTGGAGGAGCAATGCGCGACGCTGAGTCTTTGCTTGGGCAGATTATGGCGATGTCCGCCGAGAATGATAAGGAAATAACCCTGGAAGAAGTTCAGACACTGCTTGGCGCGACAGACGCTTCGGCTGTTATTGAAATGGTCAATTACCTGACAGCCAATGACGCCAAGGGAGCGATTGAATTTGTTAATAAAATCGCGGACGACGGTTTTGACCTTGAGCAATTCGCCAAGTCGCTGGTAAATTATTTGCGGAAAATGATGATTTTGAAAGTTGACGCCGGGCTGGCCAGCTTGGTCGCGCCGGAGTTGACGGAAGAGAATAAAAAAACTATTTTAGAACAAGGACAGAAAATTCCTTTTGAAAATATTAGTAAACTAATCAGGCAATTTATCCGCGCCGAAAATGAAGTCGCCAGCGCCGTTCTTCCTCAATTGCCGATTGAATTGGTAGTTATTGAAGCGATGGGGGAGGGGAAGTAAGTCATTGAGTCAATAAGTGATTGAGTAATTAAGTATGCGGATATAGTCATTTTTGATTTCCCTCTTTCATAAAGGGGGATTAAGGGGGATTTTCATAAGTCCCTCCCTTTTAAAAAGGGAGGTTAGGAGGGATTTTTATGCGGTGTTTGTATTATTTGTACTATGGATATATAATTATATAAATAATATCCATAGTTCGATGAATGCAAAAATAGACGAAAAACAATTAGCAATTAAACTGCGAAAGAAAGGTTTTACCTACGGCGAAATTTTGCGCCAAGTTCCGGTTGCTAAATCAACTTTATCTTTATGGTTGCGGTCAGTTGGACTGGCATTGCCGCAAAAACAGAGAATAACTGAAAAGCGGATTCAAGCGCGTTTGAGGGGAGCATCCGCCCGCCGGCAAAAAAGAATTTTATTAACAAAGCAGATTTATTCAGAAGCAGGACAAGAGATTGGACAAATATCGCGGCGAGAGTTATGGCTTATTGGCGCCGCATTATATTGGGCGGAAGGAAATAAGCAAAAAGAACATAATGTTTCGCAGGACGTAAAATTTTCAAATTCGGACCCTTTGATGATAAAAATTTTCTTGAAATGGTTGCTTGATATTTGTAAAATTTCTATTGACGACATAAAGTTTGAAATATATTTACACGAGACAAATTTGGCTGATGGTGTAAAAGAATTTTGGGCCAAAACAACTGGTTTCGGCATAGAAAAATTCCAAACAATCTACTGGAAGAAAAATAAGATAAATACAAAGAGAAAAAATAAAGGAGAAAATTATAACGGCCTTTTGCGCATAAAAGTCAAAAAAAGCACGAATTTTAACAGGGAAATAGCTGGTTGGTGCAAAGCGATTTACGAAGCGTCAAATGAGAAAAATTTTAAAATGAGGTAGGCGCTATATTTTTGTGGCGCGGAAGTAATTTATAATAAAATATGTTTTTGTTGTTTCATATTCCGGGGTCGTCTAACGGCAGGACAGTGGACTTTGACTCCACCAATTTTGGTTCGAATCCAAACCCCGGAGCCATTTTGAGCTTAATTCTCGCGTACGAGATGCGTTTAAACTGACCTTAACTTAGCATAGCGATCAATTTAAAAACATTTTTTATAGATGTTAATTCAGCTTATGGACAACATAAAATGGATATTTGATGGGATTGGCACAGCCGTAATAACTTTTATACTTGGCTTATTAGTGGGTGGTAGTGCTGGTTATAAAATTGCAATTAAGAAAACTATAAAACAGACTCAAAAAGCAAGTGATAACTCTAATCAAACTCAGATTGGAGAAATTAAAAATGGCAGATAAACAGACACAAAAAGCAGGTGATGGTTCTAAGCAGGTTCAAGTAGGTACTATTATTTTAGGCATTGATGAAAAAAGAGTTAGAGAAATTCTAGAGGAACAATTGTCTATTGCTCTTAGAGAATTTACGACAGAAGCCAATACCACAGCAAATTTTAGGAGTAAGAAGTTTAACAATTCACTCTTAAAGAGAATGGTTCAGGAAAGTGCGCTTACAGCATTTTCGGATCCTTCCTTCCAAATTTTACTTACGGAAGCGCAAAAAAGAGCTGCCTCAACCGAAAGAGAGCAAGATTATGACTTACTCTCAGAGTTAATGGTTCATCGTTTTCAAAAAGGTTCGAACAGGATTATACGAGCAGGTATTACGAGGGCCGTTGAAATTGTCGACCAAATTTCAGATGAGGCTCTGCTTGGAATAACTGTTTTCCACTCAATTTCATATTTTATTCCTGTATCAGGTGATATGGAACAAGGATTAAAAGTATTAGATGACTTATTTAATAAGATTATTTATGATACCTTGCCTACAAATAATAGTTGGCTTGATCATCTAGACATTTTAGATGCTGTAAGGCTGTCCTCTTTAGGAGGTATGAAATTATTGGAAGATTATTGGTATGAACGGTTTGATGGATATTTAAAAAATGGAATTGAAGAAAACTCTGAAAAACATAAAGAGGCAAAAGAAATATTAACAAAAGCCTCACTTGGTCAAAATTGTTTGGTTAAAAACCCTTTTAATGAAAAATATGCAAAGCTTTCAGTGCCAAATAAAAATGGGATACCAAATTTATCTATAACGAGTGGTTCAGGGAGTCGCCTAATCACTGAGGACGAGAAATTCACTTTTGAAAAGGTATATGATATGTACGATGGTACAAAAATGTCCAAAGAAGATTTTATTAAAAAAATAGAAGAATATCCAAATCTTAAAAAACTTCGTGAATGGTGGAATACATTGAAAGAACAAAATATACAAATTACTTCCGTTGGTAGGGTTTTAGCTCACTCTAATGCTCAGAGAATTGATAGGAGTTTACCGCCGCTTGATTAAAACCATGATTCTTCACTATATGTAGCGCTCAAGACGCGTTGAATCTGTTATAATTTAAATAGCCAAGAAAGCCAAGTAAGGCTTGGCCGAATTACAGTTCTAGCTCGAGGAGGTCAGCCAGTTTGGACGCAGTTAATAATAATTTAATTTAATTAATTAAAATAAATATATGAGTATTATAATATACTATGTTATCGGGTTTGTGGTTTTGGTGGCTTTTTCCGGCCTTCGTATTATCAAAGAATATGAAAGAGCGGTTATTTTCTTTTTGGGAAAATACCGGAGCGTAGGGGGTCCGGGCCTTATTTTCTTGATTCCTATTCTTGAGACAATGGTCCGGGTGAGTTTGAGGACAGTGACAATGGATATACCGTCGCAGAAAATTATCACAAAGGACAATGTGTCTATTGATATCGCCGCTGTTGCTTATTACCATATTGTTGATTCCACCAAAGCTGTTATCGCCATTGAAAATGTTTATTCCGCGGTCAACCAGATAAGCCAGACTACTGTTAGGAATGTTGTGGGGCAGTTTATGCTTGACCAGCTTTTATCGCAGACGCTGGACATAAACAACCAGATTAAAAATGTGATTGACAGCCATACCGAACCTTGGGGCGTTCAGGTCACCGCGGTAGAAATTAAAGACATTTTCTTGCCGGATAATATGCAGAGGGCCATGGCAAAGGAGGCGGAGGCTGAGAGAGAAAGAAGGGCGAAGATTGTCGCCGCGGAAGGGGAATTCCAGGCAGCGGAAAAACTGGGGCAAGCGGCGGATCTAATAGCCGCGCATCCCGTGGCTTTGCAATTAAGGACATTACAAACAATGGCTGAGATAAGCGTCGAAAAAAATTCTACGATTATTTTCCCGGCTCAATTTATGACAACGGTAAGAGAGGCGCTGGATGCCATAAAATCCGATGATCTGAATAAGTAGCGGTTAAATACATTGTAAAATACGCGCTGTAAATACCTAATAAAATTTAAACGGCTCAACGGCAAACCCCGTTGAGCCGTTTATGGTTTTTGTCTTTTGGAGAACCGTGTTCTTCTATAAATCGTTGTCTTTCGTGAATCGGGCTGATATACTGGAATTAGTGAAATGCGCGGTTTTGAGAAAAAAGAAGAACGGTTTTAAACCAGAAATGATTGGTTGATCGCTGATTCATAAAAAAAAGCACGCGGGAGCGTGCAGGGTTTTTGGGAATTAGATAGGGGCTAGACGTGCATGATGCCGTCTATATGAAAAAAGGGGACGCCGGAGCCGAACGCGAACATAGCAGCTTCTTCAACTATCTGCTCGTCGGTTTTGCCCGCGATGAGGCCTACAGCGAAATGCGCATTGCCTCGGTCTTTATCTGCCGGGATGAATTCCGGATTGGGGAAAGCTATGCGGTATGTGCCATCGTCCATAACGTCAATCGGCGGTTTGCATAACAAGATTCTCTGCATCTTCGCCCTGGGATTAAGGGAATTAAGATTTGGATACATTCCAGCGGGGCGGAAGCAATTGGCAATTGGCTCACCGCACGCCCGGCAATGTCCCTGATTCGGTTCATAGAGCCGGTTGTTGGGATTGCCGTCTTGCATGGGAAATCCAGTGCCGCGCGAGTCGGCGTAGACGATATTTCCGCCATACCCGCAATCGCAAATCATATCTTTATCAGGCATAAACGCCTCCTTTCAATAATTAAATACAGATTAAGTCTTAAAAATATATTTGTCAATTTATAAAAGGTCGGGTAGTAATAATTAGAAAAAACATATGAACAAACACGCATCAGAAGCAGTTTATGGATTAGGGTTAATTGGGGCGGCGGTATTTTATATTAAAGGCGCGGCGACAGTCGGCGCCGGAGTTATCGGTTTTTTGAAGGCCCTGGTCTGGCCGGCATTTTTAGTTTACAAAGCATTGGAATTTTTGCGGTAGAAAATGGAAAAAGTTAAAATTCATATTGAGAAAAGAATTTTTGATATCGTTTTTAGCCTTTTGGCAATTATTTTGTTTTCATCATTTGTAATTTTATTATTAATTGCCATGCTGCTGGAAAGTATTTTCGCGCCCTCTTCGCGAGGCAGCTTTTTTTATACAGAAACCAGAATATCGGAAGGGGAGCCGTTTATTATGTATAAATTCCGGATTTTCAAAAAATCTGTTTTGGAAAAAGAGCTGAAAGAAAAGAAATTCATACACACAAAGCCGCTGGAACAGGATAAAAATAATTTAACTTATATTGGCAGATTCTTAAAAAGCGTTTACATGGATGAGTCAGCCCAGCTTTACAATGTCCTTAGGGGCGACATGAGCTTGGTTGGCCCGCGGCCCACCAACACAGAAAATTCAAAACAGTTATATAAGGACGGCAAGTATTCAAGGTTTTTGATTAGAGCAGGCATTACTGGTTATTTTCAGTCTCAAAAAGGTTCTGAAAAAAAACTTGAACAGGAGGCGGTTGATATGGAGTATGTCAATTTTTGCCGCGGCAATCCGGGATGGAAAGTTGTTTTGCTTGATTTGCGGATAATATATATGACAATTAAAACAGTCTTCAGGGCGGAGGGGGTTTAGCCGTTTTATTTTTTTATGAATTGTTTTTTTATACGATGCCAGGTTTTTCTTCTTGATATGAAGCTTTAAACGCGTTAGAATAAATAAATATGCAAAAGGCAGTTGAGGTGAAAAATTTAACAAAAGAGTATGGTAATTTAACGGCTGTTAAGGGTGTTAGTTTTGACGTGGCTGAAAATGAGATATTCTCGTTAATTGGGCCGAATGGGGCGGGGAAGTCAACGACTTTGCGGATTTTGGCTACGGTTTTGACTCCGACAAGCGGCGAGGTAAAAATTTTTGGTTTGGATGTTGAAAAAGAATCAGATCAAGTCCGACAAATTATTAGTTATTTGCCAGAAGAAGCAGGGGCTTATAAAAATTTATCAGGCCTGGCTTATTTAAGATTTATGGCAGCTATTTTTAGCGACAGCGCGCAAGATCAGAAAGAGTATGTTGAGTTCGCGGAAAAAATTTGCGGGTTGGGGGACAGGTTAAAAGATAAAATTAAAAATTACAGCAAGGGCATGACAAGAAAATTATTGTTGGCGCGGGCTGTAATGACTAAGCCTAGGCTGGCGATTTTAGATGAGCCGACCAGCGGGCTTGATGTTATTAATGCCATGGAAATACGGAATATGATCAGGGATTTGTCGCGCCAGGGCATGTCGGTTTTGCTTTCATCGCATAATATGCTGGAAATTGAATTTTTATCCCATCGGGTGGGGATTATCCATCAGGGCAAGATTCACGAAATAGGCGCGCCGGCTGAGCTTAAGCAAAAATATGGCGCGAATAATTTAGAAGAAGTTTTTATGAGTATCGCGCGGGGGTAGGATAGAAATTTTTCATATTTCTCTCCCCTCAGATGCGGCGAAGCCAATTCTACTTCGTCAGAGCGGGGAGATGCCTGAAAGGCAGATGGGTGATGAGCAATACGAATAAAACACCACCACCCCTTTAATTCCCCTCCTCAACTGAGGAGGGGAGGAAGGTAATAGATGTTTAAAATTAAAATGAAAAAATTTATTGTTTTGGTGAAAAAAGAAATAATGGAACTTCTGACTCCGCAAATGCTGGTGCCTTTGCTGGCTGTAGTTTTGGTATTTATTTTTATCGGCAAGCAAATTAATAAGGAAGCGGTAAAAACTAATACGCCGCAGCCAATCGCAGTTGTTGATTCGGATAACTCCGATTTGTCAAAATTCGCCGTAGAAATTTTTTCCAAAAATAATTTAGATGTCCAGATGTTTTCGGGCGATGCCAAGGACGCGGTAAATTCAGCCGTTGATAAGGGGCAGAAGGCGGTTGTTGTTATTCCGAATGGCTTCCAGTCGGGTATTGAAAATTCATCACCGTTAAAAATTGAAATTTACAGCATTTTTAATAATTTTTCAGTTATGGGCGCGAAATCAAACACGTCCTTAAATATTTCCGTGGCGCGGCTTAACGAGGCGATTAGCAACCAGCTTTTGCAAGGCAGTTTGCCGGGTGAGAATATCGCGGCCTTAAAACAGCCGGTTGGGGTTAATGATTTTACGGTTGTCGGAGAAAAGCAGGCGAATATAACCCCCGCGGCTGTGATGGGATTTATTACCTCGCAAACAACTTTTATTCCAATTATTCTTTTTTTGGTGATTATGCTTGCCTCTCAATTGGTCGTTACTTCAATCGCGTCGGAGAAGGAAAATAAGACTTTGGAAACTTTGCTTTCATGCCCGGTTAGCAGGCGGCTGATTGTGGCGGCAAAGCTTGTTGGAGCGGGCCTTGTTTCTTTGCTAACAGCCGCTATTTATATTTTTGGCATGCGTTCGTATATGAACGGATTAATGGCGGCTGATCAGCCGGCTTCCGCAGGGGCGGGAATTGAAGCTGCTGTTCGCCAACTGGGATTAACTTTTGCCGCCACAGATTATGTTTTGCTGGGATTGTCTTTGTTTTTTGGAATTTTGGTCGCGTTAAGCCTGGCGGTTATTCTTGGAGCTTTCGCCGAGGACACAAAAAGCGCCCAGACAATTGTCGCGCCGCTGATGATTCTAATTTTAATTCCTTATTTTTTGACAATATTTTTTGATATAAATTCCTTGTCGCCAGCCATGAAAATTCTGGTTTACGCCATACCTTTTTCCCATCCTTTCATGGCCGCTTCAAATATTCTTTTGGGGCACCAGCTTAACCTTTGGCTGGGCATACTCTATATGGCAGTTGTTTTCGTTATTTTTGTTTTCATCGCCGCTAGAATTTTCACCTCTGAAAAAATCCTGACTATGAAATTGAATTTTAGGAGAAAGAAGTGAGTTTTTGAAATAAATAAAAAAGTAACTTTTGTTAAATTGTTTTTGTGATCTTAGCGAGGGGGAGGATATGGAAATGAAGAAGCAAAAGTATTAAATATAGGCAGGAAATAAATCCACCCTAGCCCTCCTTTGCAAAAGGAGTGGACTTGAGAATATTTGTCTATAAATAAAAAAAGACCCCGCTTGGGCGGGGTTTTTATGTCTTTGTTTTTGGTTTGGGAATAAGTTCTTTGATTGGCGGCGCTGGGAAACCGGGGATGGGATTATCCCTTAGGGCGCGGGTTACTGCTCCGGCGTAATTGGGCAGATAAAGCGTCCGGTTATCGGCTGATGAGGTTAGTTTTGTTTCCGGGAACTTGCAGTTTTTCAGGAGCCAGATGAGGCGAGTTGGAAACACATGCGCCTCATTTTTTATTTCATCTCCCGGTAGCGGCAGGCGCCAGCCTTTGTCGCTGATCAATTCGGATGGAACAATGATTTCCTGGCGGACTTTGAACCTCAACGGCGTTTTTTTCCACGCCTGGACAATATAATGGCCGCGTATTTTATTCAGCCAGCGCAGGAGCGCGCGGCATCCTTTTTTAAGATTACGCTGTACTTCTTCCGCCTCTAGTTGGCAGTTGGGCGGCAGCGCGCGGGCGTAGCAGTGCAGGAAAAAATTGGTTTGCCTGTGCTGCAAAAATTTTTTAATCTCAAAACTTTGCGCGATTTTAAGCGGGCCGACTTCTTTTGAAAACAATAACCAGACCATCTCGCAGTCTTTTTCGTTATTTGCTTCAGCGTAGAGCGCTCGCGCGGTTGCGCGAAAAGAGCGGGAAGGCGAGGATAAGTCAATTACTGTTTCTTCATTGATAAACAGTGCGTTGATTTCATCCGGTTCCAGGTATTCCAAAAGCCGGACAAGATCATTAATAAGAGCCGGGGAAAAGAATTTTTTGGATGACCCCCCGAACCTAAACCGGCTGGGAGGCAGGCTGAAACTCGCGTCAGCGTAAAAATAATGCATTTGACCCCCTCCGGGCTTTGATAGGTGCGTTAGGAAAAATATAGTTTTTTATTTTTGGTTTGTCAATGATGATTTTAGGCTCCCGAAGCCTTTAAAGGCTTCGGGAGCCTTTTTATTATTCGCGTTGTAACGATGGAAAAGCATTTGAGTATATTCATTAATAAAGGTCGGGTGGGAATCTAAGTATAAAATTAGCTGAATAAGTATGATCACTCAAAAAAAATTATTTATGGCAGTTGTTGCCGTTACTTTGTTTGCTGCCGCGATTTGTTTTCCGATGGCGCAGGTTAAAGCTGCGGATGATAATTCGGTGACAGCGCAAAGATATGGCGGCGGAGGACATGGAGGCGGACACGGTGGCGGTGGATGGCATGGAGGCGGACACGGAGGATACGGCGGACACGGTGGTTGGTACGGTGGCAGGGGCGGACATGGAGGTGGCTGGTATGGCGGATATGGCAGGGGTGGCGGCTGGTATGGCGGCAGAGGCATCGGTTGCTATGGCGGAGGCGGATATTATGGCGGTAATGGCTGCGGCTATGGTTATGGTTTCGGTTATTAAAAGATTACATATTAAAAACACCCCGGGGTTACGGAGGTGTTTTTTGCGCTGAGATAGAGGGTATTTGTTGCTGTAACATAAGTAAAAAAGATTGCGTATAAATTATTTACTTAATAAAGGTCGATTTGCGTGTTTAGGTAAATTATAAATTATCAAGGTTCCAGACTTGAAGATTTTTCTCTAATAGCCTAGAACCTTTAGAAATATGACTACTCAAAAGAACGTATATGCGGTTATTGCCGGTATTGCTTTATTTGCTATTGCGATTGCTTTGCCGATGGCGCAAGCCAAGGCAGCGGGCACTGATGATACAGTAACCGTACAGCAGCGCGGTGGCGGACATGGCGGGGGCGCGGGATTTCATGGCGGCGGTGGATCTCGCGGTGACGCTGGATTCCGCGGCGACGGCGGATTCCGTGGTGACGCGGGATTTCGGGGTGGAGATGGTTTCCGTGGTGACGCGGGATTTCGCGGCGGTGACAGATGGCGCGGCGGCGGAGATTGGCGTGGCAGAGGGGATGGCTGGCGCGGCGGTGGTGACAGATGGCGTGGAGGCCGTGGCTGGCATGGACGCAATTTCTATTTTCGGCATGGCAGATTCCCATTCTACTCAGGCGCCAATATCTTTTTCTCTCCTAGTTATTTCCCAGTGACTTTTTTTGACACCTGTTTCATTGGCGGTTACTTTAACGAGGATAACCCCTATTGTTCAAATCTTTTTTGGCAGGGTTGGAATAATGGCTGGATTTATTCGTAATAAATCCTATTTGCCGGCAAAACAAAACACCTCCGATTCGCGGAGGTGTTTTTGTTTGAAGCTCAATTATTAGCTGGCGCATTCGGAGGAGTTGGTGGAATCGCAATTTGAGCAATTCTGGCATTCGGAACACTGGTTGGAATTATCTGAACCACAATCTGACGGATTATTCTGGCAATTGTAATTCTGGTTTTGCATATTGCCGAAAGGCATTCTGGAATTCATTGAACTCATCATTGACGGATTCATCATGGAATCCATCGGGTTGTTCATGCTACCCATGGATGGCATCATGTTGTTCATTCCCATGCCTGGCATCATTCTGTTCATGCCATTCATCATTCCGGACATTATGCTGCCGGGGCCGCCCATGCCATTGGAGCTGCCACAGCCGCTGGCGAATGTGGCTAACGGCAAGGCAAATAATGCCGCCATTGATACACCTGTTATAAGTTTTGTAAGTTTAGTCATTTTTGTTTGTGTTTTGTTAATTGCTTGCGTTGCGAAGCAACGAAGCAAGAAGATGCCACGGGCGTAGGTCCGTGGTATCTTCATTATTATTTTTCGCGCGCAGCGCTGCGCGCTTTTTTAACTTCTATTTGATTGTATATCTAAAGTCAAAAGCCGACCTTTTAATTTTTGCAATCGGGCAAATCCCGCGATGCCAAATTAATAAGCAATATCTTCTGTTTTTAAAGGGCTGCCGGAGTACTGAAGTTTTTCAGCACATAAGTCTCCATACTACGGATTTTGCGAATCAATACCATAAAGATCTTGTTAGGAGTTCATGAATGGAATATCTTTTAAAGATATTTGACAGCGCCAAAAAATTTATTTATGCTTGAGTAAAATTAGAAAAATAGAAAGGGGGGAATTCTTTGTTTGAATGGGCGCTATTGGATTGGAGCGGTGTGATCAGCATTGATTTTCCAATTATTCTAAGATGCCTTAACATGGTTTTGGCTAGATTGGATTTGCTGCCAATGACCGCAATCGAATTCCGTCAAAAAGCGGAGCTTCCGATTTCCAATTTTTGGAGGAAAACGATTCCTCATGTTTCGGTAGAGCAGGCTAACGCGATGCTTAGAGAAGCGTGGGTTGCGTTAGACATGCAAGCCAAGCCTTTTCCAGGGATTCAGGATTTGCTGTGGCTGTTTCATCGCAGGGGAATCAAAATAATCATAGTTAGTTCCCATTATTGCGAAGAGTTGCGGCGCGAATCATTCCGGTATGGAGTAGACAGGTTTATTTATGGGTTCCATGGTTGTGTTAAAAACAAAGTTCATGCGTCAAAGAAGATAGTCCAAAAATACGGCGTTGACCCAGGCAAGGCTCTTGTTGTCGGCGATATGGCTCATGATATTGAAATGGGCCTGGCAATAAAGGCAAAAATGGTGATTGGGTTGACCTGCGGGTATGATACGAAGGCAAAATTGCTTGCAGCGGGGGCGCACTGCGTCCGCGGTTATCCCACGGAGCTTGCTTGCCTGATTTAATAATAGGCCGCATAATAAGCGGCTCTTTTTTTTGGAAAAAACAAAAGCTTAAAGGTTTTGTTTTTTTAGTAGAAAAAAAGGCTCAGGCTTTTCTTTTTCTGAAATTCAATTATAATATCTTTGAATTACGAAACTCTATTTTTGTCATTCCTGCGCTTAATTGCTAAGCAATTATAGTGAAGCGATTTGGCGGGCAGGCAGGCACGGAATGACAGAATTATTGGTGTTTTGTAATTCAAAGTAATATAATATAATAAAATAGAATTGGCTGGCTTTTAAAGGAGGGTAATTTGCCCAATAGAATGAGAAATAAAAATTTTATAAATCTGTTTATTTTCTATTCTTTGTTTTTATGGCTGGTTTCATTCGGCGGTTCGCTTTTGCCTGTGCATTTTTTGGCGCAGGGGATAAGCCTGAATCAAATGATTTTCGGCCGGTTGATTATTCCTTTGACTGTTTTTGTTTGTCTTTTGATTTTTAAGTCATTTAATTCGCGCGCTGCCTGGCGGATAGCGGCGGTTGCCTTTTTCGGTTATTTGCTTCTATCGGTTAAGGTATATAATCTGCCTCAGTTTTATTTTGTTCATATATTATATGGCATCGCGATGTTTGCTTTTTATCTTTATTATAATATCGCTCATTTTAAAAATACGCCCACGGCGAAAACCGGTTATAGTTCGGCTTTAATGTTTAGCCTGGGTTCAATAATAGGCATTTTCGCCCCTTTGGCAGCGGGATATTTGTTTAAAGCTGATATTCGCCTTTTGTGGATTTTTTCAACGGTTTCATTTTTCGCGTTTTTTTATTTCATTGGCTGGCAGAAAAACTTTCATTTGTTTTATTCAATCAAGTCTGCTCTTTTTGAAGTTAAATCCACCCGCTACTTTTTTCTGCTTGAGGGCGTTTGGGAAGCAATTCCTTTTGGCGTTATCCCGATTTTTACATTATTTTTTATCAAAACCCCTATTGAGTATGGAGCCTATCTGGCTTATCTGGCTTTTGTGTCGGTGGTTGCCAATATTTTGCTTGGGTGGCTTACGGACCGGATGCAAAAAAGAGCGGTTTTTATTTATCCGCTGACAATCGTAATGGGCCTGGCAACATTTTTGTTTATTTTTGCCGTTAAAAGTATTCTTTTGTGGATTATTCTGACTGGTTTTTTACAATTCCTTTTGCCGTTATTCTGGAATATTTCAACTGCTATAATGATTGACGCCAAGCCGAACCTGGAATTGGCAATGACCGGGAGGGAATTTTTGCTAAATATCGGCCGCGTTTCTGGCCTCTTGCTTGTTTACGCGAGCTTCTTGATTGAAAAAACGCCGCATAATCTTTTCTTTATTCTCGGGGCTGTTATGCTCTTTTATCCGATAGTTTTGCTTCTGAATACAAAAATCAGAAAGAAATATAATTATTTATAGGGAGCGGTACGCCGCTCCATAATATGGCGCGTCTTGCGCCTTATAGCAATATGGATGTCTTTTCACATGGCTTATGGGCAGCGGCCCTGGCTAAAATTTTTAATCTTAAACAGAAAAAGGTGAAAGTTAATGCCTGGATGGCGGCGTTTTGGGGCGCGTTTCCGGATGTCTTCGCGTTCGCGCCGGTTTTTATCTGGCTGGGTTACCAGTTCTTTTTTGGCAATTTTGATTTCGGCGCGCTTGGCAGTCCGGAACACATGGAGCCAAGCCAGCCGGATACTTTGCCAATTTTCAGGCTGACGAATTTTTTATACAGCCTTACGCACAGCTTATTTATTTTTGTTGCAGTTTTTTTGATTATATGGATTATCTGGCGCCGGCCGCGGTATTCCATGTTCGGCTGGCTGTTGCACATTTTAATTGATATTCCCACGCACAATTACCAGTTTTATCCCACGCCGTTTCTTTGGCCGTTTTCTGAATGGAAGTTTGACGGATTTTCCTGGGCAGAACCATGGTTTTTGATTTGTAATTTTTCAGCGCTGATAATTGTTTGGGGGTTTATTTTGCGGGGAAAAAGGAAAGTGAAGTTAAAAAACCGCGAAGCGGTTGCGCAAGCTTAAGAAGTACGGACGGTCCGAGAACAGTTCTCGTATTATTAGAATTTTCTGGAATAATTTGTATAGTCAATAGTTTGATTAATATGCTGAGGTTTGCCCTTAGACT
>Ga0265296_1001186_pt1 | contig 31384 bp, 24 predicted proteins | sample MunlanPumphouse1_FD_189073 | JGI IMG/M metagenome (GOLD analysis project Ga0265296, IMG submission 189073) | Groundwater microbial communities from a municipal landfill in Southern Ontario, Canada - Pumphouse #1 | ecosystem: Environmental > Aquatic > Deep subsurface > Groundwater | place... | reverse complement strand
CCATACAGATGCCGTGCAGGCGATAAATTATCTTGATTGCAAAGTTGACAATTTGGGTGTTGATTTATTATCATTGTCCGGACATAAATTTTACGGGCCTAAAGGAGTTGGCGCCCTATATATAAGAAAAAGGACTCCGGTTAAGCGAATTCAGGATGGCGGGGAGCAGGAATTCAGGTTGCGCGCCGGGACGCATAATACACCGGGGATTGTGGGGCTGGGAGAAGCGATAAAAGAAATTTCTAATTCCCAACTTCTAATTTCTAATGAAATACAGAGATTAAGAAACAAACTGATTGAAGGGATTTTAAAGGCTGTGCCGGATTCTAAATTAAATGGTTCCAGAGAAAAAAGATTGCCGAATAATGTCAATTTCAGCTTTCCGGGCGCCGAGGGAGAAGCGATTCTCTTAACGCTTGACCTGGAGGGCATCGCGGTTTCAACCGGTTCTGCTTGCGCTTCAGAAAACCTTAATCCTTCGCATGTTCTGGTCGCACTTGGCTTGGGTCCGGAAGACACTCATTCCAGCATCAGATTGACTCTTGGGAAACATACGGCTGAAGAAGAAATTGACCGTGTTTTGGAAGTTCTGCCAAAGGCGATTGAAAGACTGCGCAGCATCAGCGGAAAGAGAGGAGAAGCGAAGAAAAAATTGCCTGATGATTTTGGATGTTAGGAATCGCGAATGAAATGCGGATGCCGGGCAAATAATTGCGAATGGTAAAATAAAAATGGAAAATGAAAAACTAGAAAATATTAAAGGAATTGTCGCTAGTCGTGTTGATTGCGCCGCGCATAGCATGGATCATATAATGCGAGTTTATAATTTGTGCATGAATTTAGCGCGAGGCGAAGATGTTGATTTGGAGGTTCTACGGGCGGCTGCGTTGCTGCATGACGTTGGTGGACCAGCGGAAATGGCTGATCCGTCCGGAAAAATTGATCATGCGGTGGTTGGAGCTGAAACAGCAGGTTCTATTTTAGAAGAATTGGGATTTGGAAAAGAAAAAATAAAACATATCCAGGATTGTATAGTCTCTCATCGCTATCGCACGGATAATAAACCTAAAACTAAAGAAGCTGAAATTCTATTTGACGCGGACAAGCTGGATATGCTTGGGGCAATAGGAATTGCAAGAGGCTATGCGTGGGTGGGAAAAAATAACGCTTCTTTTTATAAAAAAATAAATAATATAGAAGAATATATAAATGATAATCTTGGTGGAAAAATAAATGGGCGTTTGCGCGATAAAACAAAACATTCGGTGCAAGCGCAATATGAGACTAAAGCAAAATTTATTAAGGATAAGCTATATACAGAAAAAGCCCGCCAAATTGCTAAGGAAAGAACAGAATATTTTAAAAAATTTTTAGATAGACTGGAAGAGGAAATTGAAGGTAAATTATAAAAAATATCATACTTGACTATTTTCTACGATCGTATAAGAAAGTCAAGTTGAAAAATCTACTCTAACCCTCCTTTAATAAAGGAGGGGATATAATGAAATGTATACCCAAAAAGTAATTGAACATTTTAATAATCCCCAGAATATGGGGACAATGGAGAATCCGGACGGAGTGGGAGTCGCCGGCAATATTGCTTGTGGCGATGAAATGAAGATTTATATAAAAGTCCGCGAAACAGAAGGAGATAAAAAGAGTAGTATAATAGAAGATATTAATTTTGAAACTCTGGGTTGCGCCGCGGCCATTGCCACTTCTTCAATGGTGACTGAGCTGGCCAAAGGAAAAACTTTGGCTGAAGCGGAGAAGATAACAAGAAATGACGTTGCCCAAGCCCTAGGCAGTTTGCCGCCCATAAAAATGCATTGTTCTAATATGGCAACGGAAGCGTTGAAAAAAGCGATTGAAAATTACCTTAGTAGATTAGAGAATAGTAACTAGTAACTAGTAATTGAAATAAAAAAACAGAAACAGTTACTAATTACAAGTTACTAATTTTTTGTAATAATAGTGCAAGCCAGCCAAAAACAATTTATTACCGCTATAGTTATTATTTGTATACTAACCGGATCACTTTTCGGTTTTTTTGCCGGAAGTGTGGCTTATGAGGTGGCAAAAAATGGCAAGCTTTCGTTTTTGGGGAATAGTGCGGAAACTCAAGTGAGCGGCGGGGGCGAAGAAGCTGTTATTAACGCGGTTAAGAATGTTTCTCCGGCTGTTGTTTCGGTTATCGCGACCAAAGACCTGCCCGTGATTGAACAGCAAACGCAGGATTTTAATCCTTTCGGGGATTTGTTTCCAGGGTTTAGTTTCCAAATGCCGCAGTATACGCAAAAAGGAACTCAGCAAAAAGAAGTTGGCGGCGGCACGGGGTTTATTATTTCTTCAGACGGCTTGATTTTGACGAATAAGCACGTTGTCAGCATTGAAGGAGCGCAATACACAGTCTTGGCCAATGACGAGCAAAAATATCCGGCTGTGGTTTTAGCAACTGATCCGGTGCAGGATGTGGCAATTTTAAAAATAGAAAAAAGCGGCTTGCCGACTGTTAAACTTGGGGATTCTGACACTATCGCGATTGGCCAGACAGCCATTGCCATTGGCAACGCGCTGGGCGAGTTTCGGAATACTGTCTCGGTTGGTGTTGTTTCCGGTTTGAAACGTTCCATTACCGCCGGCGGCATTGCCGGGGGCGGAGAAGAAGCCTTGGAAAATGTTATCCAGACTGACGTTGCCATTAATCCTGGGAATTCCGGCGGGCCATTGCTTAATTTAAAAGGAGAGGTTGTAGGAGTTAATGTTGCCATGGCTTCGGGAGCGGAAAATATCGGCTTTGCTTTGCCTGTTAATATTATCAAAAGAGATATTGACCAGGTTGTGAAAACCGGCAAAATTACTTATCCTTTTCTTGGCATACGATACGCGGTGGTTACCCCGGCTTTGAAGGATGAGCAAAAGCTGCCGGTTGATTATGGCATTTTAATCGTAAAAGGAAGCGGAAATAATGAGCCGGCGATAGTGGCAGGCAGCCCTGCGGAAAAAGCCGGTTTGAAAGAAGGGGATATAATACTTGAAGCAGACGGGCAGAAGATTGATAAAGACCATACTTTGGATAAAATAATCCAGAAACACAATATAGGAGATACTTTGCCTATAAAGATTCTGCGGGATGGCAAGGAGATGAATATGAATGTGATTTTGGGAGAACGATAAAGTTTGCTACGAAATACGAAAAAGTACGAATATACGAAAGAAATAAAATAATTATTTTCGTATATTCGTAAAAAATTCGTACTTTCGTAGATAATTATGCAGATTGAAAGATTTACAATAAAAGCGCAGGAGGCGTTGCGTGACGCTCATATTATCGCCTCGCAGAAAAATCATCAACAGATAACAACCGTTCACTTGCTGGCGGCTTTGGCCAGCCAGAAAGAAACTGTTGTCCAGCCGATTTTGGAAAGGCTTGATGTTAATATCGGCTTTTTAGAGGCGGAAATTGAAAAAGCATTGGGCAATTTGCCCCAGATAACCGGAGACGCGGCTGCCGGACAGATTTTTATTACTCAGGAATTGAATAAGGTTTTAAACGCCGCGGCGCAGAAAGCAAAAATGCTGCAGGATGAATTTATTTCCTGTGAACATTTGCTTATGGCAGTTCTTGAAGTTTCGCCCAAGCTGAAGGAGACGATGAAATCTTTCGGAGTAACGGAACAAAGAGTTCTTGAAGTTTTAGCTGAAGTTCGGGGAGCCCAGCATGTGACGGATGTTGAACCTGAATCAAAATATCAGGTTTTGGAAAAATACGCCCGCAATTTAACCAGCTTGGCGAGGGAAGAAAAACTGGATCCGGTTATTGGCCGGGACGAGGAAATCCGCAGAGTTTTGCAGGTTTTGTCGCGCCGGACTAAAAATAATCCGGTTTTAATCGGCGAAGCCGGTGTGGGAAAAACAGCAATTGTTGAGGGCTTGGCCCAGCGGATTATCGCTGGTGATGTGCCGGAGTCCATTAAAGATAAAGAATTAATCGCTTTGGATTTGGGCTCGCTTGTTGCTGGCACTAAATTTCGCGGCGAATTTGAAGACAGGATAAAAGCTGTTTTGAAAGAAGTAAACCGTTCTGCTGGGAAATATATTTTGTTTATTGATGAGCTTCATACTTTGGTCGGTGCAGGCGCCGCCGAGGGTTCTATTGATGCGTCCAATTTGCTGAAGCCGGCGCTGGCCCGGGGTGAGTTAAGAGCGATTGGAGCAACAACCTTGAAAGAATATCAAAAATATATTGAAAAAGATCCGGCTCTTGAAAGGAGATTCCAGCCGGTTTTGGTTTCAGAGCCAAGCCTTGAAGATTCAATCGCTATTTTGCGGGGCATCAAAGAAAAATACGAGGTGCATCATGGAGTCAGAATTACTGATTTGTCTCTTGTTGCCGCGGCAAATTTGTCTTCGCGTTATATCACTGACAGGTTTTTGCCGGATAAGGCTGTTGATTTGATGGACGAAGCTGCTTCGGCTTTGCGCATGGAGATAGATAGCATGCCGACCGAGCTTGATCAGGCAAAAAGAAGAATGATGAAATTGGAAATTGAACGCCAGGCGCTTAAAAAAGAAAAGAATTCCGAGTCGCGCGCCAGATTGAGAAAAATAGAAAAAGATTTGGCTGAACTGCGCGAGAAAACAAGCAGTTTGGAGATACGCTGGAAATCGGAGAAAGATATTATTTCTAAAATCCGGGAATCAAAGGCAAAAATTGACCGCCTAAAACAAGAAGCGGATATTGCCGAACGGTCCGGCGACTTGCAGAAAGTGGCGGAAATAAGATATGGAGAGATTCCGGCAATAGAAAAAGAAATTAAATCTTCCCAAAAGAAGCTGGCTGAAATCCAGAAAGACAACCCGATTTTAAAAGAAGAAATTGGCGAAGAAGATATCGCCAGGATTGTTTCCCGCTGGACCGGAATTCCTGTTGAGCGCATGCTTGAATCCGAGGCGCAAAAATTGTCGCGCATGGAAAGCGAATTGCACAAAAGAATTGTTGACCAGGAAAATGCCATTGCCGCTGTTTCCGCGGCTGTGCGCCGGGCGCGCGCCGGTATCGCGGAAGAAAACAAGCCAATCGGATCTTTTCTGTTTATGGGGCCGACCGGTGTTGGAAAGACTGAACTGTCAAAGGCTTTGGCGGAGTTTATGTTTAACGATGAAAACGCGATTATCCAGCTTGATATGTCTGAGTATATGGAGAAACACGCAGTTGCCAGAATGGTTGGTTCTCCGCCAGGCTATATCGGACATGAAGAAGGAGGCCAGTTAACCGAGGCGGTTAGGCGAAAGCCTTATAGCGTTATTTTACTTGATGAGATTGAAAAGGCTCATCCTGAGGCTTTTAATATTCTGCTTCAGGTTCTTGATAACGGCCGGCTGACTGACGGTAAGGGCAGGATTGTTAATTTTAAAAATACGATTATTATCATGACGTCCAATATTGGCAATGAGATTATCAAGAAATTTGCTTTTGGCTTTAGCGAAGAGGCGGAGGAACAGGTGGAAAAGCATGAAAAAGAAACAAGGACTGAAATGAGAAATAAAGTTTTTGACGCTTTGCGCCAGCATTTTAAACCGGAATTTATTAACAGGATTGATGAAGTTATTGTTTTTGACAGCTTATCCAAGACGAATTTGATTAAAATTATTGATATGCAGCTGGAAAAATTATCGGAGCGCCTGGCTGAGAAGAAAATAAAAATAAAGGTTTCAGCGGCGGCCAAGAAGCTGCTGGCGGAAAAAGGCTATGACCCCAATTACGGCGCCCGCCCTTTGAAGCGCGTTATTCAGCAAATGATTTTGGATGAAATTGCGCGCCAGATAATTGCCGGGCAGATTAAGGAAGGGGATAAAATTGAAGTTGATGTCGCCGGAGAAAAAATTATCATTAATCCCTTTAAAGTTGCCAAAGCCGCGGAAACGGTATTGGCGGGAAAATAGCAGGTAGAAAAGCATTCTGAAATTTCAACTCCCCCGATTGGGGGAGTTTTGTTTTCCAAATATTTTGACGGAGGGGGCTGGGTTTGGTATGATAAGCATATAATTTTTAATTTTGAATTATTAATTTTTATTCAATTTTTTAATTTTGAATTATTAATTAATAATTCAGGCGGAAGAATTTATGAAAAAAGCTCTGTTTTTTGTCGTGATAGTGTTAGCAGGCGGTATATCAGGAATTTTATCCAGTGCTTTTTTTGCGCCTTATTTAGCGCATACTTCGCCGTTTGACAAAATTAGCTGGCTGAAAGACGGAGGAAACGGTGGAACAACGATTATAAACAAGACAGAAGAGAAAATCATTAACCAGGATACGGCTATGATTGATTCTGTAAATCAGGTTTTTAATTCAGTGGTTGGAATTTCCGCTAAGACTGCTGTTAAGAAAGGCGCGCCGGAGAACGTTTTTTATGGCACTGGTATTATCATAACCAGCGACGGTTTAATTGCCGCGGCAGGAATTCCGGCCAAGGCTTTGGAAATTTCAGTTTTTCTTAACGGACAGGTTTTTCCGGCGGAAGTAAGCAAAAGCGACATAGATTCCGGACTGGTTCTCTTAAAGATAAACCAGACGAATCTGCCAGTCGCGAATTTTGCTGATTTTGCCAGCCTGAATTTGGGGGAAAGAATTAATCTTTTGGCAGTTGATTCTTCGGGAAAGGAATCAGAAAAGCTGGTGGATTGGGGGATAATCAAGAAATTATCGAGCCAATCGTTTTTAGCCAGCCTTGATAAAGAAGATGAAGTTTTTTCCGGCGCTCCTTTTATAACAGCTGGCAGGGAAGTTGCCGGCATATGCCTGGTTGAAAAAGACAGCAGCATAAAAATAATCACCTCCGATCAGGTAAAACAATTTATCGCGCAATAATTTCTCCGCGAAAATATGAATTTCCACGAAAATACGAAAAAAGCAGATTTTATAGTTTTTATTTTTCGTAATTTCGTATTTTTTCGTAATTTCGTAGATTAATATGAAATATTTAATTTTTGGAAGGAATGGCTGGTTGGCCAATAAATTAAAAGATTACCTTGGCGACGCGGTTGTTTCTGATGTTGATATCCTTGATTTGCCCGCGGTTCGCCGCGAACTTGATGAGAAAAAGCCGGAAATAGTCATTAATGCCGCTGGCGTAACCGGGCGGCCTAATATTGACTGGTGCGAAGATCACAAGGCGGAAACTATTGCCGGTAATGTGACTGTGCCGTTGAATTTATTGCAGGCAACGCAGGAGAAGGGGCTTTATATGGTTCATTTCGGTTCGGGGTGCATTTTTCAGGGAGACAATGACGGCAAAGGATTTGGCGAGGAAGACGAAGCTAATCCACCAAGTTTTTACTCTTGGACAAAATTCTGGGCTGATTCAATTTTGAAAAATTTTCCTGTTTTAATTGTGCGCTTGCGCCTGCCGATTGATGTTGAACCTGGCTCGAGGAATGCTATAGATAAGGTTTTAAAATATGAGAATGTTATTGATTCGGAGAATTCCGTTACTGTTGTGCCCGATTTGCTTGATGTAACCCGACAATTGATTGAAAAAAAGAAAACAGGAATTTATCATGTCACTAATCCGGGCGCTATCAGCCCCGCGGAAATTATGGGGTTGTATAGAAAAATAATTGATCCAAGCCATGAGTTTAAGGTTGTTAAGGTTGAGGAATTATATGAAAAGGGATTGGCAAAGGCCAAGCGTTCCAATACAATATTAAACACGGAAAAACTGGAAGCCGAAGGGATTCATATGAAACCGATCAATGAGAGAATTATTGAGGTGTTGGAGGAGTATAAAAGAAATTTAGCAAACTAAATTGAATAATTAGAAATGAATAAATATTCTGATTTTATGAAAAATGAAGGGGTTGGGTGGGAAAGAATAAAAAAATTGAAGGTTGATTTTATGCGAATGGTGGAAACGAAGGAAAAAGACGGGGTGGGCCGCGATTTGCATCAAGCGGCTATTGCCGTTCAGAATATTTTGCAGGTTATTAAAGAAGCAGGTTTCGATTTTACGGGCATGAGTGTTACTCACGGCACAGGGCATATTGTTAGAAATTACGCTCATTGTTGGCTGCTTTTTGAAAACTTAGAGGGGATTTCTTCGGAAGATTTATTTTGCGGATTTATTGCAGGATGCCTGCATGATATCGGATGCCTTTTTTTTGATAGGTATAGTGAACATCGCCATGTAATTAGGCATGCTGAAGCAAGCGCCTTGCTGCTGCAGGAATTTTTTGGGGAAAAACAATTCAATGGATTAACAGAGAGAGAAAAGAAAAAGATTTTATATGCCGTTTCCGCGCATACTCATTATTTGAATGATGTTGTCGTGAATTGTTCTGACGGTGAGCGCCGCGCAACTAATCCTTACATTGATGTCAATAATTCGGGGAAGCCGATTTGGCCGGTGTGGTTGGCAAGATGGATTGATCGATTAGATATTAACAGCCCCCAAGCTTATCCCGCTCGTCTTTATTTGCCCTTAGTAAAATCGCGAGTTGATTACAAGCAAGAGGGTTTTTATGAAGTTGAGTATCATGATTATATGTCTATTACTGAAACTCATGGTGTATTTGGTGACAGAAGCATGGCTTATTCTTTGAACCAAATCGCAGATACACAAAACAATAATTCTCCATACGGTAAATTCGATTTTGGAAAAATGATCGAATTGAGAGATAAATATAGAGATTGGTATTATGAGTTTTTTGAAATTATAAAACTGAGGCGTATATTTTCCTTAAAAGAAAAAGAAATGATTTTAGGTTCTTGGACAAATTATTTGTGGCATAATATTGAACCCACCGAAAAAGCAAGAAAATATGCCGAGGAGTTGGAAAAAGAATTTAATAAATTAGATGAGAATACGCAAAGCGGTTGGTTAAGCGGATTTGTTTTTATGTTAAGAAAATATGTTGAATGGTCTGAAATGACTTTGGGCAGGTTGAATTCGTTGCCTTCAGAATTTTTAAAATTACCTGGTATGTCGGAAGATATAAGAGAAATTATTAAACCGCATGCGGATTGGATTTTATATATAGAAAATAATTTTTAAATAAAACTATGAAAATATTAATTACTGGCGGGGCCGGGTTTATGGGGTCCCACTTTACTAAATATATTTTGAAAAATTATCCAGACTGGCAGGTGGTTGTTTTGGATAAGATGACCTATGCCGGGAATATGGATAATTTAAAAGAAGCGGAAGGCAATCCAAATTTTTCTTTTATTAAGGGCGATATTGCCAATGCCGCTGATGTTGAAAAAGCGATTGGCGGAGGAGTTGATGCGATTGTGAATTACGCGGCGGAAACACATGTTGACCGGTCAATTCTTGAGCCGGATGCGTTTATCAAAACCGATATTTTCGGCACATATAATTTGCTTGAAGCAACGCGGGCGGGCAAGGCTAAAAAAATGGTTCAGATTTCAACGGACGAGGTTTTTGGCATGGTGCATAACATGGGGGATGAATTTACTGAAGAAACAAGGTTTGACCCTTCAAGCCCTTATAGCGCTTCCAAGGCGGGGGGGGATCATTTGTGCAGCGCTTATTTCAAAACATATGGCACGCCGGTTGTTGCCACACATTCGTGTAATTTTTACGGTTCAAACCAATATCCCGAAAAATTAATTCCTTTGTTCGTGACAAATTTGTTGGAGGGCAAGAAAATTCCTGTTTATGGCGAAGGCAATCAGTTCAGGGAGTGGATTTATACGTCGGATTATTGCCGGGCCATTGATTTGATTTTGCAAAAAGGGGAGCCGGGCGAGGTCTATAATATCGGCACGCGCGACAGGCGGGCGAATATTGAAACAACTAAGATTATTTTGGGCTTGCTCGGCAAAGATGAGAGTTCTATTGAATACGTAAAAGACCGGCCGGGCCATGATTTTGGTTACGCGGTTAATCCTGATAAATTAATGAACGAGCTTGGCTGGAAGCCGGAAGTTTCTTTTGAGGACGGCTTGCGCCAGACAGTTGAGTGGTATAAGAAAAACGAGGAATGGTGGAAAAAAATTAAATCCGGGGATTATTTGGAATATTACAAAAAGCAATACGGCGTTTTTTAATTTCTTGGTAAAAAACAGTGAGCTTATAATTCATGTATTTTATGTGCAAACAAAAGTTTGTTGCACAAATTTACGCTATAGCGTAAATTTGTGCGGTTATTTTTCGCTTTGTTAATTTAAAAAATATGGATAATTGCGGTGATAAATTTTCAGTTAAAGATTTGGTAGAAATTTTGGCTATGGGCGGGGTTTTGATCGCGGCTATTGCCGCGCCGAACGCGGTTCAGGCTTTTAAATTTTTTTCCAAAGATAAAAATAAGATTTCTTTTAAAAAATTTAGCCAGTCACGGGTGAGAATGTATGCTTATCGCTTAGAAAAAAGCGGCGCTATAAAAAGAAAGAGGCAGCAGAATCAGATAAAATTTGTTTTGACTGAAAAAGGGAGAAAAATGGCTCAAAAATATAATATTGATAAAGTTGAGTTGGATCGCAAAAAAAGATGGGACGGCGTATGGCGCGTAATAATTTTTGATATTCCGGAGAGAAAGAAGCAGGCAAGAGACGCACTAAGAAGGAAGTTTTTAAGCATGGGAGTACATCAGCTTCAGAAGAGTGTTTTCGTTTATCCATATGAATGCAAAAAAGAGATAGATTTGATTGCTGATTTTTTCAGCGTAGGGGAAGATATTCTTTATCTAAAGGCAAAAATAGATGATGTGAATAAGAAAATAAGAGATATTTTTAATATTTGAGATTTTTAGGAGAAAGTATTTATTGCACAAATCTACGCTATAGCGTAGATTTGTGCAGAGTGTTATTGCAAAGAAAAAGATGGGAAAACTAGAAAGCGACGGTCTTGACAGATTTTAAATGGTGTGATAAATATATATTATTAAGCACTACGAGCACCCGGAGCGTTTAGGAGGCGCCCCTAGGAGCTTCTCGGGTGTGAGTACCCAAAAAGAGAAAGAGAGAAGAAGAAGGAAAAAAGCCACTATTTGGGGTGGCGGACAACCAACGAGGAGCAATGCTATGCGACAGCGAAAAGGACCCATCGGAAATTCGAGTGTGATTACCAAATCAGCCATCGCCGGCACCAAGGCAGCTCAGGCCACCTTATTGAACGGAAAGATCATGAGCCCCGGGGGCACTGCCAGGAAGATTCTGTCCAAGATCATGTCGATTCCCATCGCCACCTTCGCCCTGGTGGGCCTCAGCGCCGGCCTGCTTCTGTGCTGACCTTGGCCCCGGCCGTTAAGCGGCCTTGCGGGGAAAAGAACTCGGCCGGACGGATGAATCGGCCGGGGACTCGGCACATGACCGCGGAGCCGGGGTCTGCTATCGGCAGATTGTAACCGTGTGGAAACAAGAGGTGGAGCGCGCGGCGTTTCTCCCGCAAATGGGAGTTGGCTCCCTTGGAGGAATGAGATTCCTTTGGGCAGGCCCCATGACGCGACGCAGCTCCGGCATCTTGAGTCGGCTTTGGCGGATCAACCGCTCCCGCGCCCTCCCGCCCGTGACCTTTTCGGCGGCCCTGGGGGCGCTGGCGTATCAGCCGGCTTTTACCTTGGCGCCCCGCATTGTGTGGGGTAGCTTACATTTCTCTTTTATTAGAACGGCCATTTATGGCCAACGGTTGGGGTAGCTTCGGCAACAATGCCGCGGCTGCCCCGCCGCACCTTCACACATTTTTAAAATTTTGTGATATAATATTCCCCGGGTTCATCCCGGGCGCAGCAAAGCCGGGCTTAAAAAACCCGGCCTCATCTTTTTTATAGCTAATTTTTGCACGTGAAGGGTATGTTTTTTGTTGGAGGTACAGATTTTTACGGATTGTATAGGCATGATAAATCCACCCTAGCCCTCCTTTGTAAAAGGAGGGAAAACGAATACGCTTTAAGCGTGTTTTTTTGTTTTACATTGATTCGCATAATTTTCAACATAAAAAGGCCCTGCTCCGAACTGAATCCGTGGTCGGACCTTAGGAAAGCGTGCGAATATAGAAATCCCTCCCAGCCTCCCTTTATAAAAGGGAGGAGATAAAGAGAGTTTAAGAGGTGTGGTTGACAGATTGTTAATGTTATGTTAGTCTTTGATGAAGTTTTAAAATAAAATATTTAGGAAAGGAGGTGAGGCGGTGATTTCCGGAAAGAAAGTTCTGGTCGTTTGTCCGCAGGGTTCAGAAACCATGGCGGAGGTGGCTAGGATCGCGTCTTTTCGCGGCGGGCCTGCGTTAGACCTCTTTGAGATGGCTTCTCTTCGGGAATTGTATGAAATGGTAGAGGAGCTTTTCGAGGATATCAAAGCGGGCGCGCGGATATTCTTTCGTTACGCCTGGCCTATGTTTGCCACGGCGCCTGTGGCAATACTCTCCGGCTGTGTCCGCCAGTGGCCTGCTTCCAGCGCGGTACCGTTAACACCGTATGCTGAGTAGTCTGGCTCAGGGCGAGATGAATCTCAATAGCACTTTTTTAACCTTTGTGGAGTCTGATATGATGCCGTGGCGACTACAACGGTTTTTGGCCGGCTGGCAAAAGCTACTGTAAAGCTCTCCATGCCGTGAGAGTTTTATTGTGAGGCGGTTTGATTAAAGCTTTGCGCGTTTTGCGGTAGGCAGGGTAGTTTCGCGCGGAGCATGGTCCCTGCGGGGGCCACATATCAAAAAGGCGACAGGCAGAATAAGCCATATGAGGAGAAAACTCGCGGTCGTGCTCCCTAAGATGGAGAATCACACGATGGACGCCGCATACCCCATGGCTACTGCAATGAGCATAAGCTCCGCCGAGGTGGCGAAGAGATTCGCCTCATTTTCCTAAAAAAGAAAAATCCAGCCAGGGGCTTGCCTTGATTCGGTACAGCGCGCGATAGCGTTGCTGGAATCTTGGCAAGCGCCCTGGCGCCTAATTTAGAGAAGAGATCTATGAACGCGCTTTTGAAGGCGCGATTTTTTGTTTTCGGGCTGTTTATGTGGTTACCGATATAACTGCTGGGCCCGGGATGTGGTATTTTGCTGCGTCCTGGACTCGGCAGAGCGAGGTATTTATTTGTGGATAACTTTTTATTTGTATTATTTTATTTTTGTGTTATTATTTTTGCATAAACGGCTTGGGCGATTTGTCTTATTAGGTTTTGCCTTTTCGGCTGATCCTGCTCCGGGTATGAGCCTGGGGAACTGCATCGGCCAAGTCTCTGCCGCGGTATGGAACTGCGGCGGGTAATTTAACCAGCTCGCCAGTCTGAGACTGCGGGCGCGCTTGGGGAAGCAGCTGCCGGATTTTGTCTGGGACTGCTAAGGAGAGGAAAGATGAAGAGAAAGAAATTTGGAGCATTGTGTCAGCCCACGCTGCCATTCGCAGCGGCCGGCGCCACCGTGAAGAGGTATGCATCCTTCGACATGGATGAGGCTACCAAGACCTGGTAAATCCTGCGGGCCCTAAATCACGGGTCTCTGAGGAGATTATAGCAATCTGTTTGTCTGGCGCGAGAGGGCCAGGATTGCTCGTGTTTCGGGGCGATGTAAGGTCGGGGAGGTCCGTGCGCAGATGCGCCCAGATAGGAAGCCAGTGACGGCTACGCCTCTCAGTAGGCCTAGGCTTGGGTTGAAGCATCTCCAGCCGGACCTTCCTCGACTTTCTTGTTCTTTATTAGTTCAAAAAAGCAGGAATTATTTTCAGCTCTTGTTTTTGCCAGTGAAATTCCAACGGGCAGACAATTGCTGAATAATATTTTATTCTTCCCGCTTCCAATGTGGGAGATTCGCGATATTTTCTAATCGCGCCTAAAACCCCATTCAATATAAGCCCGGGCTCCAGCCTGGGCCGTTTTTTTAAAGTTACTGACTACAGATTAGATACAGACGGATTGCGATTCATGGATTTATCTGTAATTCTGTAATTATCTGTAGTTGGTAACTTAAAGTTGACGGGGATAGCGGAAATGCGATAAGATGAAAATATAATTAAATTGATGCCATTGATTTAAAAGTAACGGGATTTGCGGAAAATAGTTCTGCCTGGTTCTTTTTTTCGGGGGGATGGCAAAAACTAGCATATATGAGCAGAGATCCGCATTTAAGCGATTTGCAAAAAAGAACTTTTGAACTAGTTATGGCTATCTATCGGCTGACCAAACTTTTTCCGGAAAACGAAATTTTGGCGAACCAAATTAAGGAATTGGCTAACGAAATCACGGCAGATATTCTAGTTGCCGGAGCCGGTGGCGGAATTATTGGCGCGGGAATTGATTTGAAGATTGAAAGACTGGTTGTTTTTTTTCAGATTGCCAAAGAACAGAATTGGACCAACTCGGAAAACTTCGCGGCTTTAATAAAACATTATCGTTGGTTAAAATTTTATTTAAGGGATTTCAAAGAAATGGTTTCGCCTTTTTTTCAGGCACCCCGGCAAGCGCAAGCCGAGTCTGTTTCTGTTTACGGCGGCCAAAAAATAGCCGGACTTAATGCGGCCGCGAATCAGGCTATTCAGAGCGGATCGTCTGTTTACGCGGAACCGAGAACCAGCCAGAATCAAACGGCTCAACAGGCTGAGCCGTTGAAAAACAGAATTGAAGCAAGGCCTAAGCCAGTAAAGGCAGCGCCGCCAAAAGAACTTAATGCCCGGCAGAAGAAAATCATGGACTTTCTCAAGAAGAAAAAAGAGGCTAAAATGGCTGATTTGCAGGGGGTTTTTAAAAATGAAGTGACGGAAAGAACTCTGCGTAATGATCTGAAAGATTTGGCGGGGCAAAAATTGGTTAGAACAGAAGGAGAGTTTAAAACCCGTAAATATTTTCTGAGATGACTCTCTTGAAGTCACGGTCTTATATGTTTTGCGGAATTTTGTTGAACCGATTTACGAATTATGATTTATGATTTACGAAGAAAATATGAATTTTTTATTTTTAAATCGTAATTCTTAAATCTTAAATCGTTTTGATTCTATGAAAGGAATTATATTAGCTGGCGGAACAGCTACCAGGTTGTTTCCGTTAACAGCAACAACTTCAAAACAATTACTGCCGGTTTATGACAGGCAGATGATTTTTTATCCTTTGAATACCTTGATTAAAGCCGGCATCAAGGAAATTTTAGTCATTGTGGCGCCGGAACATTCCGGGCAATTTTTGAATTTGCTTGGATCACTGTTTAAAAAATATGGCATTAAGCTTGTCTTTGAGGTGCAAAAAGCGCCCAAGGGATTGCCGGAAGCATTTATTATGGGAGAAGGTTTTATTGGCAAGGATAGCGTGACTCTAATTTTAGGCGATAATATTTTTGAAGACGATTTTTCCGATGTTATTAAAAAATTTAAAAAGGGCGGACACATCGTCGCCAAGAAAGTTTCTGATCCGGAAAGGTCCGGAGTCGTTGTTTTTAATAAAAGCGGAAAAGCGACAAAGATAGTTGAGAAACCGAAAGAATGGATTAGCGATTACGCGATTCCGGGACTTTATATTTATGACAACAGGATCATAAATGTCGCGAAAACCTTGAAGCCTTCTGGCCGGGTTGAAACAGAGATAACAGATTTGCATAATTATTATTTGAAAAAAGGGGAGCTTCAAGTCAGTGTTTGCCAGGGTGAATGGCTTGACGCGGGAACTTTTGATTCTTTGCTTGAAGCCAGCCGCGTTGTTAAGGAAAAAGAAATTTATAAGAATTTCCATCCTCTGGTTGACGAGGCAATCGCGGAATTCAATTCTGAATTAAAAGAGATGGCGAAAAAGAGATTGCTGAACAGCTGGGGGAAGTGAATGCAGGTTTGCGCGTTGAAAGGGACTAAGTCCCTCTGTAGGGACTTAGTCCCTTTTTGGTTTCTATCCGTATTTGTTTGACAAATTTAAAATTATCACTTAATATATTTTTAATGAGTTTTTGGTTAGCTCTTATAAAAAATCTCTGAACCAGTGTGGGGCAGGGATTTATTTTTTATTTAAAGGTGATTTTATTTTATTAACTTTCAGGAGGAGCTATGGCTAAGGGGAAAGCGCGGGAGAGGAAGGTGAAGAATTTTGTTCCCGTAACGGGGAAGTTTTCGCGAGACGAGTTCCGGCAGCATTGGCCGGGGTTTGGTTCCGAAGAAATTCCAACGCCGATAGTTAAGCGCGTGGAGACGTTATCCTGGGCAACCGGTACGGCTGACGCGCAGTTGCGGCCATTGGATCCGCCTGTGCGCGACGCGTCTGGCAAAGTTATTTCCGTGAGCGGCGATTACGTCAAGGCCTGGATGTACGTGGGCGCCAGCGGACCCATTTTTGTTTCGGAACCGCTGGTTGATACGGGGGCAAAGAGTCAGCATGTGGCTGTTCCCAGGGAATTTCTGGCCGCTGATTATGTTTTTCTGGGGCCGGAGTTTATCATTCCGCTCGGAAAAAAGCAGGCGGCGCAGCCTCGTCAGCCCGTGGATTCTGCCGCGGCATCTCAAGCAGATGACTCGGTTTCCGCTATGCCTCCGCCTCCGCCGCAATCCCCGCGGAACTTCGCGACGGCTTAAGTTCTCACCTAAGATTTTTTTCGGCGGCGCGTAATGGCCGCCGTTTTTTTGTTCAGTTTGAGAAAAGGCAATTTTTTTGTATGCGCAAAATGATGGTAATGCATACAGACATTACCATTTTCCATTGTTTTTTTATAAATCTGTGCTACAATGCTGGCATAAGATAAAAATCCGCAGGAGGCTATTCTGCGGATATTTTTGTCTTCGCACCCTTAAAATTGAATATTGAAGACAAGTATATTTGCCAATATATCAAAGAGGAGGCCTTTATGGGCAGCGGGAAAGATCATTTGATCGAGGTTCCGCGCCCAGTGCGGGCCGGAACGATTTCAAATCAAAATCCGGAGGAAAGAAAAGATGAAAGATGAAAGCTTGCCTTTTGGCAACGCGGCAGGTTCTCCTCCGGCACCTTTATTTGAGGCGGCCGAGGAAAAATTTGAATTGTTTGAACTTGGGGACGAGGAAATTGAAGGCGATGTGGCGCCTGTTTTGGTTGCGGCAAAAAAGGTTTCTCTGGGCGACATTCCAATTCCCGAACTCGAGTTAATAAATTTTCCCGCTTCGTTAAGAGAAGCGCTTGGCAATGCCACTAACGAGCAAATTATTGAAGCTTATCGCAGACTGCATCGCCTTTTGAAGGTGATCGTAGGGCATCGCTTTGGGTTTATCGTCGTGAACAATTTATCGTCCATTCTCCTTGATTTTATGCCGTCTGGCATTGCTTCGGCAACGGATTTTGAGAGCCGTAAGCTTGATGGCGCCTTGAGAGATATGCGGCGTTATATCCGGGATATGGTGTTTAGCCAACAGGATGACGAGTCTTCTGCTGGTGGCGTTTTACGGGGCGATTCGAAGAGTTCGCGCAAAAGGCAAGAGAGATCTATTCCTGTGAAGCCAGTCATTGTTGAAGATAAAGCCATTTCGCAAACCAAAGCTGGTCCAGCAGATGATGTTTTAGAAGCTGGACTAAATCGCCTTGAAACGCCTGAAAGCGAAGATCGTCCGGCTGCTGTTCCGCGGGATGAGGATATTTTATCCGATGTTCTGGCAGATCAGGAACATGACCAAGAACAAGCGGTTGAATCTGTTGAATTTCCGCCTGTTGTGGTTATTCCGCCAGATGTTCCGCCTGCGGCGCCGCCGGTTGAGAAAAAGAAAGTTCTAGCCTTGGATTCCGGAGACGAAGACGAAGAAGAATTTCCAGGAATTCCTTGGATTAACCGGGTGCTTTTGCTTAACCTGGAGAATTTTGATGAGATTGAAGCGTTTCTTCTGGATGTTCCGCCTTCGTTGTTAAGCGGTGTTTTGGGGGAATCAGCTTCTTTTTATTCAACTTACCGGGCTATTGCTTTATTGATAAAGCAGCCACCGGTTAGAGGGGTTTCGTTCAATAAGCTGCAGGCTAGAGTCTTTTTGGCGATGCTTGTGGAAGAATCCTTGGAAACCAAGGCGGTAGCGGAAAAATTTTCTGGCGGAAATACGGTTGCTGTGTATTCCGCCCGGTACACAACCTTGGAAAAAATGAAGAAGATAGGGCAGGCTGCGTTAAAAGCCGGCGTGAAAACTGAGGATTATATCCAGGGTTTGCTTGACCAGAAAGCCGCTGGCTATTCCAAACCTCCAAAACCGCTGGTAATAAAAAAGCCGGGGGAAGCGAAAAGGAAATATAAGACCCGGCGTTTGGCGCAAGAAGAAATTGTTGAGCCTCCGGCCGTAACGGAAGTTATTGTTCAAGCCGTTTTGCCTGATATTCCGGATGCTGAAGCGCAAGGAGTGCCAGCAGCTGGAAGAATTGTTATGCCGGATGAAATAAGCTGGCCTGAGGATTTCAGGGCTAGGTTGAAACCGCATGACAACGCCAGCTCTGAAAATATTTGGCGGGTGTTTGCGAGGTTTACGAATCTGGAACAAAAGGCGCTGAGTTTTGAGTACGCGCTTAATTATCCAGTCGTAAATGAGGCGGATATGGAGGCGTTTGTCCGGGATGAGCCCGGTTTTAAGGAAATAATCGCCAGGCTAATAAATACGATGAAAATTGGACTCGGGTATTTGGCCGGAGAACAGGAAGAGAAATGTCCGGTTAGCCCGGTTCCCGCTTTGCCGCGCCAATTGGTTTTGCCTGAAAGCGTGCGCAAGCTTGGCGTAAGGTGCCGGTTCTCGGACTTTATTCCGAGTGACCAGTTTCGGCAGACAGCTGTTTCAGGCATTATTCCGCCTGTGTCGGATAAAGAATTGGAAAGGGCGTTTTACGAAGCGCCCATATCCGATTTTCAGCGTTCGGCGGTTGTGTGTGTTTATAACGTTGCGCGGCCGACTGTAACCAGGCGCGATCTGGACAGGATTAAAGGCAAGAAAAAGAAGAGCGCGGAAGAAATTGCCAAAAAGGCTTGCCGGGAGATAAGGACTTTTATTATTGAGTCCCGCGTGGCTAAAAACCGGCAGATTGAAGAGCCATTTTCTGAAAAATACCAGGGCCTTCCGCCTGTTGATAAAGCGGTGGAATTTCCTGGCAAGATGGTTATTAGGCCGGTTGATGTTTCATTGCCGGCGCCAGTTGCTGAATCCGCGGGTGATGAACCGGCAAAGGCCTCTGTTACTGGCGGAACTTCAACGGTTTCCGAAGACCGGAAAATGAAAGCGGTTCCAGCGGTTGACTTAACAACAGTGGTTGCGCCCGAAAAAGGAAAGCCGGAATTTCTGGATGAACAGCGTGCGCAAGCCTGGATTGACCAGATGTTGGAAGCGGAAAAGTTCAATGATTTCCGCGATTCAGGCAGCATTCGGCTTTATTTATCTTTGCTGGATTTCAGCAGGATTAAAAAAGCGTTTGGGAATCTTGGCATGTTATCTGATGTTGGCCAGCTGATGCCTTTGTTTCAATTTCCGCCGGAGATAGCTCATCCATTCAGCCTGACAGAGAAGTTGGTTTTTCTTCTTTCGTTCGGCGAAATGGGACTAAAACCCGGTAAGATTGCGTCGGCAATTGGCAAAAAAATATATTCGGTTTACGCGGCGCGCTTTTCGGCGCTTAAAAAGGCAAAGAAGTTTTTATCTGATCCCGAAGCCGCCGCCAAAAAATCTGGTTTGGGCCGTGTTAAAAAAACTCCGTCTGTAAAGGCGGAGCCAAAATGTGTTTGCCAGCCTCGGCATGCCATCAAAGAACAGAACGAAGTCAGACAGCTGGCTTGGCTGAATCGGGTTTTTTCAACCGACTTGCAAAATGAACAGGCTGTGCGGGCGTTATTGAGGGAAGCCTCGTTTGATCGTTTGAAAGCTTTAATTGGCTTTCCTGAAAAAAGGGTTTTGTCGGCGGAAGATGTTTTTCCGATGTTTCTGCAGCCAGCAGGCCGGCAAGGTTTTTTAACTTCATGTCAGGCTGGCATTTGCCTTGCTTGTATCGGACCAGTCGCGATCCGGACGAAAAAAATTGCCGTTTGGACTTCGGCCGCAAATGTCGGGGCAGTTTCGAGAACAAAATTCGCCGCTAAACATAAGTTTAATCGGTTAGCGAAGTTCATGGCTGAAAAAGGCGCTGATTTATGCCAGGCTATGGAATCTTCTGTCTGGGGCGGGAAAGGGCTTGAATCTAAAACTGCTGGCGTGTTGGGGAAATTGAAGCAGCTTAAACCCCTTCTTTCCGCGGCGTTGGAACTGGCGCGAGACGTTTGGACTGACAGGCTTCTGGCCTCGCTGGAAATATATTTAGGTGAATTGTCAGGCTTGCTGGTTCATCCGGCTCAGCTGGCGCCAGTGCTCCACTTCAATAATCTTGGAATTAGCAAGGATGTTTTCTTGCTTTTCTTTGACAGTTCCAATCCTAAAGAAGTGGTTGAAATAGCGGAGAGCCTTGGCCGGAGTCAAGAAGCGGTTAGTGCTGCCAAAGGCAGGGTTCTTCATCGGCTTGGCGAGAAGCTTCGCAAGACATTGCCAGAGAGCAAACAGGAGGAAGTTTATTCCGTTGCTCTTACTGGCTTCGATGTTACTGGTTATGTTGCCACGCTTCAAAAGCAGGCAGGAAGTAAGTTCAACGAAAATAAGCCCAAGGCTTCTGCATCCGAGCGGATGGCTAAATGGCTTGAAACTTTTAGCGATGAAGGATTGAAGCGTTTGGCTTCGGCCATTGTCGCTGAATTAAAAGGCAGGGATCTGACCGATTGGCTTCTTGAGGAAATGGGCTCTTCGGTGGTTGATAAACTCACGATAGCCTTGCCAATCCAAGGGGTTCATACTCCCGAAGAGGTTTGTAAGCCCTTGCCCAAAAAAGTTCAAGAGTCTGATTCTTTGGGCAGCCTGGAGCCCAGCGTGGTTCCGGCAGCTATCAGCAATCTGGCAGAGAGGCTGTTCAAGTCAGAAGCTTTTAAAGAAAGGCTTGTTGTGCATATTTCGCGCGAGCAGCTGTTAGAGCAGTTATCGTTTCTTTATAAAAGTTACAAGAACGAGTTTGACGCTCTGAAGCTGTGTTTCGCGTCTGAAAACGGAAGTGCGCGCAGCAGCGCGGAGGTAACCGAGCTGCTTTGGAAAAATGGTTATGGCGGCTCTTCCGCGATTGGCAGGGACTGGGTAAAACTCGGCCTTAAAAGAATCCGGAACAGAGCTTCCGGAATGGAGGGATAAATTAAGATTCACGCGGCGTCGTCATGGCGCCGTTTTTTTATCTTTACATGTGAATTTTTTAGGGACTAAGTCCCTTTTGAAGGGACTTAGTCCCTGTTGCTGACTTGTCGGCGAATTCTGCGATGATTGACTTTTTTTCTGGCGTGAATGATAATTTGTATATCACTAATGAAAAGCGAATATAAGCAAATAGAAAGCGAATAAAATACATTCGCGTCTGATTAGCTTTAATTAGCTTCTTATTTGCATGTCTCAAAAAATAAGAAAAGCAGTCATCCCGGCCGCGGGATATGGAACAAGATTTTTGCCAATGACCAAGGCTTCGCCCAAGGAAATGCTGCCAATTATAGACAAGCCGGTTATCCAGTATGTTGTTGAGGAAGCGGTGGCTTCGGGAATTGAGGATATTATTATTATCACCGGATATGGCAAACGGGCGATTGAGGATCATTTTGACTATGGGCAGGAATTGGAAAATTATTTGGAAAAAAACGGCAAGACGGAACAGTTGGAAGAAGTCCGCCGCATCGCCGGAATGGCGAATTTTATTTATATTCGCCAGAAAGGGCCCTATGGCAACGGGACGCCTGTTTTATGCGCCGAACCAGTTATTGGTAATGAGCCGTTCGCGGTTCTCTGGGGCGATGAATTTATCTATGCTGAACCGCCGCGGTTGAAACAGATGATTGATGTTTTTGAGAAATATAACGACCCGGTTATTTCCGGCGTTAGAATTCCCAATAAGGCTGATTTGTCGCGCTATGGAATCGCCAGGATAAAGCCGGTTGAGGATAAAATTTTTGAGATTGAAGAAATTATTGAAAAGCCGGATCCGGACGAAGCGCCATCGGACTTGGCAACGCACGGAGCTTATATTTTAACCCCGGATATTTTTGACGCTCTGCGAACTGCCAAGCCAGGGAAGGGGAATGAAGTCTGGCTGATTGACGGAATCAATGCCTTGCGCCAGAACCATAAAATATATGCCTGCGAAGTCCAAAATAGCAAATACTACGATACCGGAAATAAGCTGGAATATATGAAAACAACCGTTGATTTTGCCCTCAGCCATTCTGAAATCGGTGAGGAATTTAGAAAATATCTCAAGGAAAAGTTGAGTAATTAATAGTTGCCGAGGTCTGTCCTTGGCAAACGCACTGCGGGAGAAACGATTCTAGTTGCTTGTGGATAACTGGCTATTGTTAAAATTTAATGAAAGATATAAAATTGTAAAAAGCGAATACACTTTTGCCTTCAGGCGAAGTGTATTTTGTTTAATTTAAGCTCATAAGAATATTATAAAAATATAATAGGTGATCAGCGGAGGTTAGTCATGCCTGGTTGCGCTTGTAGAAGGGGTCGGTGCGAAGAAGCTTTTATTGGGGTAGAGAAAACTGATAATCTTTGGCTGCTGGACGGCTGCTTGGACGAAGCGCCGATGTGCCGCTATGAAAGCCGGGAGGTCAAAGAGCGGCTGGGGGGCTGGCATCCGGATACGCAACACATTATCCCGCAAGAGTTATTAACGGATTTGCCCTTTGCCACTTTAGTTGAGTTGTCAGATGGCCAAGGAGTCACTGTCCGGGGAAATGTTTTTTATGTGCCCAACCCGGCGGATAAAAAAATGGTAATTGCGCTGTGCAGGCCTGTGCAGTGTCAGTCCATTGGTCCGTTTACGATTTCAACAAACCGCATGGAGGCGGTCATTGAATTTAACAGTAAATTTATAAGTTGGGGCCAACTCAGAGCAGCTTTGAAGATATTCGTCTCTAAGATCGTGCCTGTGCTGCCAGGTGAAAATAGTTTTTAGCCCGGATTTATTCGGGCTTTTTTTGTCTAGAAAATGCGTGGTGGGGATTGATTTTTGAAGATTTTGGTGATATATTTTTAAAAAAGAAGGAGCGATCTCATGAGGCCGATTAGCCAATCAACTGGGGGTGAGTCTTTAGAGAAGGCGAGGAATATTTTTCATTTTGCCGCTCCGGTGCGCGCCAAAGATGGCAGGGAAGGGGTGATTAGGGTAGCTCCTAATGACAGCCTGATTGCCGTGGTGGCCTTCCCGGTTGTTCCGGAGAAAAATAATTTACTCGCGACTCCGAACCGCGTCGCATTTCGCATGGAGCAGGAAGAGATTCCGTGCTCTGAGCTGGAGCGGATCTGGCGCGATCCGCCGCCGCTCACTGGGTTTCGCGTAGTCTAAAAATGGCAAAGCCAGCCGCCCGGATTTTCTCCGGGTTTTTTTACTCCTGCGCTTAAAATTTTTTCAGGCGCGTGAATTTATCGCGGATAGTATTGTAAATTTAATATTCATTTGTTAAGATGAATAAAATTCATTTTTAAGGAGCGGGCTGTGCCTAAAAAAATGTTGCATACCCTAGTGTATGAGGTGCCTCTGGGATTTAATTGTCTCGATTCGTGCCCAGTGATGTTAATAGATTTGGAGAAAGAGCTTCCTGTAGCCACTGAGGTGCAAGTTCCCCTTTTGAATTATCCGGGCGACGGTCCTTGTCGCGGATTCGTGATGAGATATTTTGAAAGGGAAAAGCCAGGTGTTTGGATTCAGTTGCATAGCGCTTTGCGGCCTGCCTCTTTGGATGACCTTTATACGCCGCATCCCGCGTATAGTTTTCCAATTGAAGGCTTGATTCTGAGTAAGCAAAGAAATTATTTGATTATCTATTTAGACGGCCTCACCTGGGGGAAGCTGAGGTCTTTGCTGGATAAGCTCGAATGTAGTCTTTGCCATCGCTTAATTTCAGCGACTTGTTCCATACCGGATTAAATCCGGCTTTTTTTATTCTGTAAAATTTCTCTCCTTAATATAAGGGGAGGCATGGAGGGGTTATGATTCCAAATCCGATTTTTGCAATCCGAATTTGAAGGGGGCAAGAGCCTATGATAAATTTCACGAGAACTGGCCTCGTAATTTTAATTGCTGGTTTTAAATGTTGAATTATCAGCTTTTTTATGAGAAAATATTAAGAGCCTTTATTTTTAGGCGGCTTTTATGAATCAGCAGGAATTTTTAAAATTATACGATAAAAATGTAGCGGCTATTTTTCGCTATATTTTTTTGAAGGTTAGCACGAAAGAAATTGCCCAGGATTTAACGTCTGAGGTTTTTTTGCGCGCCTGGAATCGGCTTAGCAACGCGGGAAATCCGGGAGTTAAAAATCCCAGAGCTTTTTTGTATAGCATTGCCAGAAACCTGGTTATTGATTCTTACCGAAAAAAATCAAGGACAGATTTGTCTTTGGATGAAACGCAATTGCAAATTCCTGATTTAAAGGATGGTCCGGAAGAAAAAACAAACATTGCCTTAGAGATGAAACCGGTAAAAAAAGCTTTGCGAGAAGTAAAAGACGACTACGCCGAAGTTATAATCTGGCATTATCTGGATGAGCTAACTGTGCCGGAAATCGCGGATATCCTGGATAAGTCCGAAGGCGCTGTCAGAGTAATGCTCAGCAGGGCGCTAGAGAAAGTTAGAGAAGTTCTTGGAGAGAAATAACAAACCACAAGATACAAATAACAAATAAAATTCAATGACCGAAGCTCCAAATAAGATTTATGATTTAGAGGAGCGAACCTATTTATTCGCTAGAAATGTTTCTTCATTTTGTAAAAAGTTGCCAAAATCAATAAGTAATTTCGAGTATGGCAAGCAAGTCATAAGATCCTCTGGGTCTGTAGGTGCAAATTATATTGAGGCTAATGAAGCATTGGGTAAAAAGGATTTTTTAATGAGAGTCAGGATATGTCGCAAAGAAGCAAAAGAGTCTGCATATTGGTTAAGACTTATTGCGGAAACTAATATAGATGCCGTTAAAGGAGAGTGCCGCAAGCTGTTTCAAGAGGCGATTGAATTAAAGAAAATACTTTCAAAAATCCTGGAAAATTCAAAATAGTTTGAAATTTGGAAATTGAGATTTATTTGTTACTTGGTGCTTGTTTGTAATTTGGAAATTGCTATTTGATGCTTATTTGAAATTTGTTTTTTGGAACTTGTTATTTATTTGAGATTTGCTATTTGTCTTTTGTTATTTGTTCTGTAATAAATCTGTGTTTCATACGTCATATTATATATGATGGAAGACAAGGTGATAATCGCGAAAATTAAGGAACTCAAAAATATCCAGCCGGATAAGCAGTGGCTGGCTTTTTCGCGTTTGGAGATGCAGAAGAAAATGGCTGATTCTTCCGGCTTGGAAGCTATTTCTGTTTCCAGCCAGGGATTTTATTCATTGCTCCAGTTCTTCGGTCAGCCGGCAGTGGCAGTTTTAAGCGTAGTTATGCTTTTGGCAGGCAGCGGCTTTGTTACGGTAAAAGCGGCGCAAAACAGCTTGCCCGGCGATAGGCTGTTTGCTTTGAAAATAGTTTTAGAAAGAGCGGAAGTAAAGGTGACCACAGATGAGTTTAAAAGAACTAAGCTGGAAGCGGAGATAACCGGCCGCAGAGCGCAGGAGTTAACTGACATAGCAAGCTTGCCTTCTTTTTCCAAAGAGTCAAAAGAAAGCCAGGTAGCAAAGGCTATAAATCAGATTGATCAGCAATTGGCATCGGCCAAAGCGAATCTTCCTGGCTTGAAAGATAAAATACAAAATAATTCAGATGGAAATTCACAGGCGGCGACTGCTGCTGTTAGAAGCGTTCAGGAAACAACTGATAAATTGAAAGCCGCGATTGCCCAGGCGCAAAAAATACCGGAATTGTCGGAAAATAAAGCTCTTTCCGCTATGATTTCCGATATTTCCGATAAACTGAATAAAGCCGATATTGAAATTTCCGAAATACAAGAAATAATTGATACCATTTCCGAAGCCCAGGGAGATGTTGAAAAAGTTGATGCCGGTTCCGATACAAATTCAACCACTTCGCCAGTTGTTGTTCCATAGTGGCTGCTTGTTTTCTGGGGGGTTCAACTTCTCAGAAAGGAGTTAAACCCTTTTCGTTGATTTGCGGGGATCAGTACACGGCGGAACGCCGCGGTCTGACTCCGGCAAATTAGAAGTTGAATTTATTATCCACACCCCAGTATTGCCTATTTAGAGGTTCCTTGATAAAATTGTAAGAGTCACAGGCGTAAGCCTGTTTGTTAGTATTTAGCAGGATACTTCTTGGATTTATTTCAGAGTCTGGAATTGACAGGCTTCCGAAGCCTCTAAAAAGGCTTCGTAAGCCTGATCTAATATGCAAAGGCTTTGAAATAAATTCGAGAGGAACGAAAGAAAAAGGTGGTTATTTTTTGTTTTATAAATTCTCTTGCATTTGTTCCGGTTTCTTTTATGCTTTTAAAGCGCCGGCAGCAAGCAAGTCAATTTAAAGCCCCCGCGAATTGCGGGGGATCTAAAAGGTCGATATAGAACCTGCGGTCTTCCGTAGCTTTGTAAGAAGTTTTCGGAAGAATTATGCCGTTTGGTTCTATAAAAGGACGTCCTTTCGGGCATCGTTTAAATTGTGGCGCGGGCCTTTTGCCAGCGCTGCATAGGTTAACCGATGGCATCCCGGAAGGTGTCTTATAGTAATATGAGACATCCGCAACGGGTGTCATAAACGACATCCGAAAGGATGATAACAAATCCGCTTTAAGTTTCCGTTAACAGAAACTTGAATCGGCCTAATATTTAAAAACCAAAATGAGTATTAAAACAAAGAAAAGATTGCAGAAAGTCGCTTCAATTGCGACTTCAGCTGTTACGGTTCTGACTCTTTCAGGCGCTGCGATGTTTGTGCCGGCTGCTGCCGCCACCTACTCCAATGGCACTCTTTTAAAGACTGCCGCCGCTGGCGACATTTATGTTGTCAACAATAACCTGAAAGTCCCGGTCCGTTCAGCGGACGTCTTCAACAACTCCGGTTATAGCTGGAGCGCTGTTAAGACAGTTTCACAGTCAGCTTTGGATTCTATTCCGAATGCTGACCTCATCAAGACAGCGGATAATCCCGATGTCTATAAATTGGAAAAGAATTTCAGCCGCAAACTGGCTTCAATTGAAATCTTCAATTCATACAACTTGGATTGGGCTAAGATCTCAACCGTCAGCCAGCCGGTAATGAATTCTTTCTCTTATGCCCCGATTTTCCAGCATGGCGCGGACTTGTTCTGGAGAGACGCTAATAACGTTCTTCATAAGTTCAACACCATGACCGACTTTACCGGAAACGGATACAATACCCGTGATTTAATTCCGGCAAATGACATGGAATACGGAAGTTTCGCAATCGGCGGAGCTATTTCCGGCATCCCGTCTACCCCTTCACAGGGAACCGGCTTGTCAGTTTCTTTAGCTTCAGACACTCCTGCTTCATCCTCAATTCCGGGGAAAGCAAGCGGCGTGACTTATGCGAAGTTTAATCTGACTGCGGGAACAGACGGAGCTGTCACAGTTACTAACATGACTGTTAAAAGAGTTGGTGTTGGTGACCCGGCTGATTTTGCCAATGTCTATTTGTATGACGGCGCGACCCGATTAACTTCAGGCCGCAGCGTTAACTCAACCACCAATGAAGTCAGTTTTGCCAGTTTGAATTTAACTATTCCGTCTGGCTCAACCAAGACTTTGTCTATCGTGGTTGATATGAAGACAGCTGGCGCTGACTCTGGAAATGTTGACGCTTTCCAGTTAGCATCTTCTTCAGCTATTACCACCACCGCTGCTATTAGCGGAGTGTTTCCTTTAACTGGAAACATCATGACAGTTGCTACTGCTGATGGCGGAACATTGACTGTTGCTAAGGGGGCCGATCCGACCAATCCTAACGTCGGACAGACCGCTGCTACTATCGGTGAATTTACTTTGAATGCGGCTACTGAAGATGTTAATGTTAAGCGGATCGCCCTCTATAATGGAGGCACGATTTCCCGCTCAAACTTGACTAACTTCAAGCTTTATCAAGGTGAAACCTTATTAGCTTCAACCAGCGGTTTGGATTCCAAAGACTTGGCGACATTTGATATGACTTCCAGCCCATATACTTTGGCTAAAGGCATTACTAGGTCTTTCACAGTCAAAGCTGATATTGGTGGAAACAGCAAACCGAATGACACAGTTGTTCTCTATGTTGACCAGGCTTCGGATGTCTATGCTGTAGGCGCGACCTATGGATTTGGAGTTCAGCCGGATATCACCGGTTTTGACAGCGGCACGAATAACAGCGTTGCTATTAATGGCGGAACTATTACTATTACAACTGATGGTCCCCAGACTGGCAATGTTGCCAAAGGCGCTAATGATGTTGATTTCTTAAACTTCTCAATTGCTTCCGCGGCTAACGCCGACATTAGGAATATGAGAATTGAATTCCATACTATTGCCGCTGATTTGGATGGTTCTGAAGGTGATGTTTCCAGCAACTATATTACTGATATTAAAGTTGTTGACGCCGACACAGGCGTGGCTGTCACCAGTTCGGTTGACATCAATGGATTCACTGAAATTGCCGCTGACGATGCCGGTATGTATAAAACTTATACCGATACCATTAGCTTGACGGCAGGCCAGACAAGAAACTTTAAGATTACAGCTGACCTGAATGCTTCAATCTCAGCCGATACTTTCTATGTGACTCTTGGAACAACCGATGGAGCCGCGTTTAGCACAACCGATGGAATTAAGAATACGGACAACAATCAGTATATCACTGACATTGTTCCGTCTTCCGCCATCGCTGGCCAACAGCAGACAACCTCAGCCGCTTCTTTAACTCCGACCATGGCAACCACGCCGTCTTCGCAGAGTTATATCAAGGGAGCGACTAACGTTGAATCAGCTGGCTTTATCTTCACTGCCGGAACCGGCGCTGATATTAAAGTAACCAGTTTAAGGCTTACCGGGTATGTTTCAGATGACGCTGACCAGGCTTTGGCCGCTTATGAAACTGGAGCTTTGAAGGTAACCGATATGGTTTCTTCAGTCAGTTTGTGGGACGGCTCAACTCAGTTGGGAACCGTTGAATCATTTAATTCATCCGGTGTGGCTACTTTTGACGGCTTTACTTTGCTTGTTCCTAAGGGTGAATCAAAGACTTTGGTTGCCAAGGCTAACATCTCAAACAGTGTTAACTTGGACCCGACCGGAGGCGATGATGATGATTTGGCGCGCTTTGCGCTTGACATCGCGGCAACAACTGATGTAACAGCGGTTACAAATGATGATTCCCAGACGGATGTTGATTTTGCTTCGGCTACTCCTAATGCCGCGACAGGCACTCCTAAGACTGTTATCACAGTCCGCCAGGCAGGAACTTTGACTGCTTCCCAGGATGCGGGAACTCCTTCCAGCGCTTTGGTTATGGCAGGATCCAGCAACTCGGTTTTTGCCAAAGTTAAATTCTCCTCAACCTATGAGGAATTGAAGATCACCAAGCTGCAGGTTGCTGTTCCGACTCCGGCTACTTATGCTGATAATATAACTTCAGTATCAGTTGAAGGTGGAGGACAGTCGGCTGTTTCCGTTGCGATGAGTTCTGCTGGTGTTGCCAACTTTAGCGGATTAAACATTATTGTTCCTAAAGATGGCTCAGCTGTCGTTACTATTTCAGCTAACCTTGCCACAATTACCGGCGGCGCTGATTCAGGCGATACAGTCCAGTTAGAAGTCACCTCAACAAACTTTGAAGCTGTTGGTACTGGAACCTCTAATACCAAGAAGACAACTGCGACCGGTTTGGATGCTGTTGGATCTTCAGCGGGCGGCAATGACATGATCGTCAAGGCCACTATCCCGACAGTTTCAACCACTGCTTTGACAAGCGCGACGCTTTCTAACAGCACTCAGACTGTTTATAAATTCACTGTTACTAATACTGCGCCTTCCGGCGGGTATGATGTTTCTTTGAAGAAGATTAAGTTTGATATGTCTGTTGTTGACAGCGTTTATGCTAACGGAGATGCCAGCGTTAAGCTGAATACCTTCAAAGTTTACCGAACCGGTGAAACTTCAGCTATCAGCAATGTGACCTTCTATATCGGCACTGCTACCGCAGCCGCTAATATAGTTGGCACTAACGTTTCAGGCTTGACTTCAAGCGGTTATGTTGATACTACTACTTCCGCGATGATGATGGTCTTTGACAATAAGACCACTGGCGAAGAAGTTGTTTCAGCTGGAACTTCAAAGACTTATGAAATTAGAGCTGCGGTTTCCGGCACTGGCGTTGGTTCAAACAGCAAAGACTACGTCATGACCAGAATCGCTGACACGGCGGTTGCCAACCAGACTCCGAAAATGCTGGCTTATGCCACCAACGGAGTTGTCTCATTGGAAGGCACTGCTGCTAACTTCATTTGGTCTGACAATGCAATGGGTGTGACCCACATTTCAACTCCGGGTACGACCGCTTCTGCGACTAACCGCGATTGGACTGATGCCTACCTGATGCAAGCTGTTCCGACTGATTATCAGACCGTTACGCAGTAATTTGAACCATTCCTTCGCGTTTGACTTGCATCAGGTTCAGTCCGGAACTTGTTTCCGTCCTTTGCCTGAATGACATTCAAACAGCAATAGGGATTCGAAAAGCCCTTGGATTTTCCAGGGGCTTTTTGTTTTCCCTATTTTCCTTGTTTTTACCCCAATCACTGCGGGGTCTGACCCCGGAGTGATTTATCCACAGGCTTGTCTAATCCTTGTTATTATGTTTTGGTGCTATACTTTATGCAAATGCAACGGGGTCAGACCCCGCATTTATTGAATGAATTGAATTCATGCCAAGAAAAAAGATTTTGTTGATAAACAATCAAATTTATCATGTTGTTTTAAGGGGTATTGATGGCCGTCTTCTTTTTGAGGATGATAGAGACTATTATCGCGCCATCCATGATCTTTTTGAATTTAATGATATACAACCGGCGCCGTGGCACCATCGCCAGTTCTTTAAACACTACGGGGTCAGACCCCGTAGTGATCCTTTGGCACTATCTCAAAAAACAAAAAGACAGCCGAGGGTTTTACTGGTTAGGGTTCTCTCTTTCTGTTTGATGCCGAACCATATTCATTTGTTGCTAGAGCAGCTAAGAGACAAGGGTATTAGTGATTTTGTAAAAAAGTTGGGTGGCGGTTATGCTACTTATTTCAACGCTAAATATAAACGCCAAGGGCATCTTTTTCAGGGAAGATTCAAGGCGGTGCATATACAAACCCAGGCGCAGCTGCAAACAGTTTTTGTCTATATTCACACTAATCCGGCGGCTTTGGCTGATCCTAATTGGAAAGATGGCAGAGTTGAAAATCCGGCTGAAGTTATTAAATTTATAGAAAATTACAAA
>Ga0265296_1001185_pt1 | contig 31424 bp, 35 predicted proteins | sample MunlanPumphouse1_FD_189073 | JGI IMG/M metagenome (GOLD analysis project Ga0265296, IMG submission 189073) | Groundwater microbial communities from a municipal landfill in Southern Ontario, Canada - Pumphouse #1 | ecosystem: Environmental > Aquatic > Deep subsurface > Groundwater | place... | reverse complement strand
CTGGGACTGCAACGGGTTCCGGGGGATTGTCGTACACCGGGGAACGGGCGGGTTGTGGGGGTTTCTGCACGACTGGAGGTTCAGGTGTGCCGGGTCTCATTGGATCGGCAGGCACCTTAACCGATGAGCGTTCCATGAGCGGTTCGACAGATTGAATTTCCCGGTCGATAGGGCGTGGCGCTGGTGCCCGGTAAACAGGAGCAGCAGGTGCTACAGGAGTAGTACTGCCGGGTGGAATGATCGAAGAACCGCAGCGGTTGCAAAAGCCAGAACCCTCCGGCACTTTGTTGCCACACCGGGAACAGAACGTACCAAATCCAGGTGACGGTGCAACCGGCTCTTTTGCTGCTGTCGGGGCACCAGATGGTGCATTCTCGATGATCTTTTTTATGGGGTGGATAGTATCTACTTCTTTTTTTTGCGAAGGACGGGCGACAACCGGTTTAACCGGAGCTCCGGTCACGTCAATCCGTGGAGACCGAACGGGTTCGGGTTTTTTATGGGGCTGATCAAATCCGGGTGTTCCTTTTCGGATTACCTGTTCAAACGAGGAAGAGACATTCTCTTTTAAGGTTTTTACCCATTCATCCCGTTCCTTGTTCCTGTTACCTCCTGCGGTGCGGGAAAAGGTAAGAACCATTTGCCGGGTCTCACCGCCCCTTGTGATCACCGTGATCGTGACAATCGGATCACGGATTGCATTCTCTCCCCCCTCAATATCCTTGATTGTGGCAAGCGGGATTTCTTTTGGAGGCAGGAGATTTTTTGCCCGGTCTACCAGAACAATCCGTTTGTTGGTGAGAATGCCTTCAAACGGGATCGACTTGACAAATACCCCCGGCGTCCGCACGAGCACCGTCTCATCACTGCGCAGATCTGGTTCACCCATGATACCACTCCATAAGTCAGTCTTCGTTCCCAAATTGTATGTATTGCGAGAAATAGATATTTATCAACATTTTCGCTATTTTCCCAGGTACATTTATAGGTGAACCGCTTTCACGCATTCACCTTAAGAGATACAGGGAACTGATGATTATTTGATAAATACTACCGTGTCCGGAAGTGCCCCATGTCGCGCGAGTGCTTCCTTGAACTGCTTTGAGGCGAGCATATGCTTTTTTATTTCGGAGGAGATCGTGATCCCGCACATCATTGATTCGGGATCATCCGGCGTGCAGTCACAGAGTTCCCCGGACATGCCCTGGTCGAAAATGTACTTGATGATATGATTCTGGACAAATGTCAGTTCGGTCATCATCTGCTGACCGGGCATCTTAGCGCATGCGAACGTGAACCGGATCACATCTTCAAGCGGATGCGGGAAATTCTCGACAGATAACTTTATGAAACACTCGACTTCAAACCGTTCATTCTCGACTTTTTTTATCGCCGAGTGTTCAATACTCATCATGAGCACACGTTCACCGGGGATCAGGTGGATATGATGATCCTTGTCAAGCATGGCAATGCTGGTTTTTGTCAAACAACTCACCGTATGTTGATCTTCTGCTGCCCTCAATAAAGCGCTTGTGCTCAGCAGGGTGTTTCAATGCAGGCCCGGTAAGATTTTAAATCCACCCGGTCATGGAGTACGAGTATGTATATCCGGTTCATTGCAATCATTCTTGTCATGCAACTGGCGATTAGTTCTGCAGGTTGCCTCTCTCCGGCCCCGATCCCGGCTTCTCCGGCTCCGCAGACACCGGTGCCTGCAACCCTCCCGACACCCAAGAGCACAAGTACCACCGTTACACCGGGCAGTATGGCACTCCAGTTAACAGATGTGCCTCCGGATTACCTGATCAAAGACCGCACGGTGATTGCCTACAGCGAAATGTCCCAGATCGCGCACGATCTTGGCTGGCAGCAGGGATACCGGGTCACATTCTACCGGTTGAACAAGGAAACAGATGATCTCACCGGTATCCGCCAGGCCATCAGTGTTTACCCACCAGAGAACATGAACAAAGTCTATGCTATTGAGACTGAAGGGATCATTTCCGTTGTAAACGGCACAACCCGGTATGAGATCCCGTTCCCTGCAATTGGCGACAAGAGTATAGCATTCCGCGAAACCCGGGTTGGGGATCCCCTGGATCTCGCGGTGTATACGGTAATTTTCAAAAAGAAGAACGTGCTTGAAACAATTACCATGGGGGGCACAACAACAGATTATGAAACGTTAAAGGATGTGGTACGTAAAGCGGCAGATAAGATCCAGTAATTTTTTCCCATACGGAAACATTCTCCCGTGTTTTTTCGCGGCATATACAATCCAGACTCACTTTTTTTTAAGTATCGCATCATATTGAGATGTGCGAAGGTGATTTTCTGGTATTTTCCTGCCGGCAGTGCGGTACGTGCTGTATGTATCTGGGTGACTACATTGTGATCGAACGACAACTCGGGCCATTTTCATTTGCGGCTGAATCAGTCTCTACCGGTACACCGTTTATTACTGAAATCGATGAAGACAAGCGGCACTTATTTGTTGATCATACATTTCCGGACCAGCACCCGACGGCGTGCCGGTTTCTCCGGCCGGATGGGGATCTTATCCGCTGTACTATACACCGGGACAGCCCGACACAGTGCAAGTTCTACCGTTGCGTGGTGATGAGGGTTTTCGAGAGATCCGGTCGGCAGCTTGGGCATGTTACCGGTACCCTCGCACTGCACTCGGATAATCCGGAACTCCGGGCAATCTGGGACGAAATTGAACGCAAACGGCCAAAAGATGACTCATATGCCGAATCGTGGATTGCAGATTTCTTAACAGCGAAAGGATACCGGGTAGAGTAACCGGCTATTCACATAAACGAAAAATCGGGATTTATTTTCCCTGATACGTTGTTGCAACACTCGCGACAGATATATTCCCGTTTGCCAGTGCGATTGGCTTATCAGCTGGACCTTGGTAGATACCGGAACCGAGCCACCACGTTGGATCGACACTCATCGCGTAGCCGAGTTTCTGCTCTACGGTATTGTTGTGGACTGGGTTGATGTAATAGTACGTGGCAAAACCCGTGCCGTTAATCGCAGCTTGCCGGAGATCCTGGATGAACAGGTTGCCTTCCGCATCCTTCTCGTTGAGGCGATTGACACCGATTTTCTCCGGGTTTACCGGGTGAGCGATGGTAGTCCCGTTGATGTCATATGCGTAGATGTACAACACGCCACGGAAGAACGATCCATTTTTGTTAGAGAACTCCGCGAGGGATTTTTCCTTACTGTTCTGCCGGGCATAAGTAACAGCTTCTTTTACGAAAGCGACCATCCCTTCTTTTGTCGCCACCGTTGGGGCGACAGTAATCGCAACCGGAGTAACGGGTTCCATTACCTGTGGAACTGTGGGTGCCGGTACCTGTACCGGAGTTGTAGCCTTATCCTGCGTGCAGCCGGCGCTGATCAGGAACACAATTATAAGAATGCCCGATATAGCGAAAGAACGCAGATTCAACGTCATGCCAAACAAATTAGATACAAATGCAGATAAACACCGCAGAGTGTGCCCAGCAATAATAAGGCAGACCTAGGATCAATCCCTCGCTATCACTATTTCAGGAAACAAAGAACCAGCATTTAATTGGTTGCCCATCGAAATTCCGAATATGAAGCTGCAATATTTGTTCCCGATCCTGCTCGTGATCATCATAACTATCATAACCGCTGGATGCAGCCAGTCACAAGGACAGAAAGATTCCGGCCAGGTTACTCCGGTAAATGCAGTCCCCCCACCGAAGGGATCGTCCGTTGGTACTACTCCGGTAGAACTGACGACCCTTGTGAACCGCGCAGTCGCTTACGCCCGCGAGAACGGAAAGGAGAAGGCGATTGCTACGTTTAATGATCCGAATGGGCCGTTTGTACAGGGAGAAGTCTATGTGTTTTCCGAAGCCTACAACGGTACAGCACTTGCCGAACCGTTCCATCACGAGCTTGTTGGCACAAATATCCGGAACCTGACCGATCGCTTCGGCATCCCCATTGTCCGGAACATCGAAGAGACTGCCAGGTACGGCATCGGATATGTCAGTTATGATTATCCCAACCCGAAGAACAACAACCGCGTTGAATCGAAACTATCGGTTGTATCTGATGTTGACGGGACGTATTATGTCGGGGCAGGTACCTACGCGGGATCCGGGATGATTTACCCGTCAGCCGCAATCGGTCCGGCTACCAGGGCGTACACGGTTGCTGACCTCACGGCATTTGTGAAGGATGCTGTGGTATATGCCCAGGCAAACGGGAAGGAAAAAGCTATTGTCGCATTCAATGATCCTGCAGGCCAGTTTGCCGATGGGGAATTGACGATTATTGCGCTGGATTACAATGGCACGATGATCGCGAGTTCCCTGTCACAGGAAACGGCAAAGAACCGTATCAACCTGATCAACTACCATGACCCGGACGGAGTCCCTACAATTCGGGAGATGCGGGATCTTTCCGTGAATGGCGGGGGATATTCGTACACGGTCGCAGCAGTAAAGAAGAACGGAAAAACATACTATGCTCCAAAAATCGACTACGCAGAGCCGGTGGATGGCTCGTACTGGATCTTCTCCGGGATCATCATCCCCGAATATGAGCAGCTCCGGGCAGGTAATCTTACCGGAATCACCGTGCGGAACCATACCCGTACTGAGATGTACGACCTTGTCGACAGTGCAGTCACCTACGCGAAGGTAAATGGAAAGGAAAAGACCCTTGCAGAGATCAACAACCCGGTGGGGCAGTTCGTGAACAATGATCTCTTTGTCTGGGCCGAGACCTTTGACGGGACTATCCTTGCCGATCCGTTCTGGAAAGATGGGGTTGGGAATAATTACATAAACTACACGGATTCGTACGGTGCAAAAACTACGGCTGTCGGCATCAATGCCATCCACAACGGGACCGGGTTCTCCCATGCGATGTTCCCGGACACTGCGGCAAACCACACAGCGTCGGTACCAAAACTGGTGTACATGAAACCGGTGGATGATACTTGGTGGATCGGCAGCGGAGTCTATGGTGTGCAGGTTGTGTGAAATTTCTTATTATTTCGTTTTTCTTCGGATGAATTCACGGTATTGATCAGGAGACACATCGACCTGATCTCAACCCACATTCCTAAAATCCCCTCTTCTGACATATTTTGCAATATAACCAAAAGATTTTCCCCTCAAACAATAATCGTCACCCCATGAAACCTGTTCATATACTCGGAATCCTTGTTATTGCAATTGCCCTGATCTTTTGCGCGGGGTGTACCAACTCACCATCTGCACCTCCACAATCTGCACCTGCTGCTACCATCGTCCCTACGGTGCCCACAACCATCGCAACGCCAGTCCCCACGGCCACGCCCTTCCCCAATGCCCTTGCCATGAACCAGCTGGCAACATTCGGAAAAACTGATCGGACCGGCACAGCAACTGTGTACAAGGTCAATCTCGTGCCGGATTACAGTTATTCGGACCCCACGTTCAACAGCCCCCACGTCCAGTCGCAGGCCGGCGATGCACTTGGTATCCAGAAGGGATACAACACCCAGAAACCTACAGCAGGCAACGCATTCCTGTTCGTCTATGTCCGGCTCGCTAATACCGGGACAAAGGGCCTTGTTGCCCCATCTCCCGGGCAGTTCATCGTGAATTATGATGGAAAGAGTTATTCGTACAGTTCCGTCATCGACTCTACCGTCACGCTCGCAAATATCCGTGTACCCCAGTATGATTATACGATCGGGAGAGGCGGCGTGTCCGGAAATATCAATCCAGGCGACAGTAATTCAGCGGACGGGTTCCTGATTTACGAAGTGCCGGCCAGCATCGATCTCACGACGGCTGCTCTCGTAGTCCAGCTCGACACAGATAACCGGGCTGCCTGGGCCTTGGGATGAGTGGCGGGCGATAATTTCCCTGAACAGTTCCTTTTTTACACGCTCTTTTTAGGGGATCCCTCTCACGGGTCCGGGAAAACCTGACGGGAATTACAATCAATCCCAATTTTACAATTTCTGAATATTCTGACAACCATTTTTGGGACGGGATATACCCCAGCGATGTTACTCTGGAGATTTTTCCGGGGGGCCGGAAAAAACCGGCAGTGCATTAAAAGGCTGGGCAATACATCATAGTGTCAACTTCCAGCCATGACAGCAGCAACCAGTTTGCCTTTTAAAATAATACAGAATATTCAAGAACTCCCGTAAGAGGTCCCAAGGGCAAAAAGATATCTTTAAACAAGAGAGAAAAACTCATAAAAATCGTAGCAACGCCCAGGTCGGAATTCGAATCCGAGTCGATTGCGTGACAGGCTCGACAATTCAGACTCATATAACGTTTGTTTTTCCCTAGAGGAGTTGAACAGTTTTGTAAAATATCGCTCTAGAGGAATTAACAGAAACACTGTGAATATCATTAAGAAAGTAGGTGTAGAGATTTGGTCTACTCTTAATGGAGTAATCAATACAACAACCCTTGGGAATTTATCAGACTTCTTCATCACTAAATGCAAGAGCACTTCCGCTTTAGAGAAGTGTTTCAATTACACACGCGCGTTTTTCAATTACCTCTATAAACTCACGATGAATCCCAAGATTCTATCATACCACTCCATTTTTGAGAGACCCAAGAACAGACAGACAATTAAGTTACTGACATCGCGCATTATCGTTCAAGAGGACATCGAGAGCGCACTAAATACGATAAATAGTGATTCAGAACTATCAGAGACAAGAAAACTGAACTTTCAAACTGCGATACTCTTCCTTTCGTATTCAGGTCAAAGAACTATAACAGCATCCCGCTTAACAGTAAGTCAATTCAAAACAGCATTGGCACGAGAACTACCAGTGCTCACAGTTACAGCAGAACAGGATAAGATCAGAATGGAGCATTATGTGCCATTACATCCAGTGCTTATTCCACTCATTGAGAAAGTCATCACAGGAAAACAGGATGATGATTTGGTTTTTGACTATCTTGGCTTACAGAGATGGTTCAAGTATCATCCAATCTCCATGAAACACACAGCAGGGAATCTTCAACAAAGAGACTTAAGGAAGTTCTTCGAACAAAAGAGCGATGAGATAGGATTCAACGATGCAAATAAGAATTTCATCATGTCTCATGGGTGTTCGTCAATTAACTGGACTTCATACAAGCAATTCCTACCTGAAAATGTGTATGCTCGTTATATGGAATATTGGGGCAATGTGGAGATTGTTTAAATCAATTCTAACTCTCCCAACAACATTGAACTAAATTCTAAATCAACATAACAACTCGTTTTTGTATATTTCCCCAGTCTGCATAAGTCACATCAATTTCTATTTACAATTAAAATGAAAGACACGGTTTGTTAGACTGTTCAATCAATTGGACTTCTTACAAGCAATTTCTGCAAGAGAATGTCAATAAGAGAAATATGGAGTATTGGAGGAAACGTTAAGATTGTTTATTTTTTTATTCGATATTCCTTTTTAAAATCATAAATTGTTGCCATATACGGAAATGCAATCTTTTTCGAGATTAATTCTGAAAATTGATCAATATACTTTCCTCCATCAACAACACGTAGCCCTAAAGCTGCTAATAATCCCAGTGAGGGACTACCAAGACAATATCCTACCGTTCCGCAAGTAATGTCAATACTACCTCTAATTCCGGTTGCAAACCTTTTAATCGTCCTATCTTCCCAGATGTTATCCAAAATATCATTCATTGCATCTTTTTTCTCCAAAATTATAGACTCATTACGAGCAATTACAGCATTATTTAAGGCAGAATATACATCATAAAGATCATTTTCTTTATATTGATCAATCAACCGCTTACACGCCTCAAGACTTTCAGGATAGTAAGTGCATTTTTTCATCAGATAACTTCCAATTTCAGGATAGACTAATCTTTTTAGTGATGAATGAGTAGTAAGACTATAATCCCGTGCTCTTTGTATTGTATCACTGCTGAATGACGGATTCGCCTTTAAAGGATCAATTATTGGATGACACAATAAATTATATGCAGTTTGAATATAGTCTCCAGAAAATTCTGGATCTGTTAAAAAGTGCTCAATATAAGTATCCGCAATGTCATTGAAACCCAAATGGCGTAATACGGCATAACTTCGGATATCACTTATATGACAATATCTGCCACTAGGACTTCTGATCCATCTTTTATAATCTGGTGAAAATTGTGTTAAAAGATTTATCTCATCTTCACATTTTTTTTTCAGATCAAAAAAATCTTTACTTTCAACTCTCGTACACGTCGGGGGTAAAAACTCTTTTAAAATAGGTTCCAAATATTCAAGCGATTCGTATTCAGAAGGTGAATGAGTTAAGACGAATTGAATCTTTTTTGTCTCTTTTACAAATTGAATTAAATCCGATATCTCTTTTGTTGAATTCTTCCCACCCCCCCCAAAAAAACTTGTAGGATACGGATATAATGGAAAAATTAGTGTCCCTGAAAAGGCAATTTGACTCCAGATTAAATCGTGTCTATCAGGGACAACATAAGATATGGGAGGTTTTAACTGACCAACTCTTTTATCTAACCCAATACTTCGTTCAAGTGCATCATATTCGCGTGCATCATATTCTTTAAAAAAATCAGAATCCATACTAAAGCATCCACTTCTCCTTGTTATGTTCTGAATAAGTGGTTTCTAACTTCAGTTACCTTAAAGGTAAGTATCCCCCTTCGTATTTAGTGAACGTTTAAATATTTTCATTTTACCAATCGCTCCATTTTTCTATTGTAGATTCCCTCTTCTCATCCCCAACAACATGCTTAATCAATCTGTAGAACATGTTTTGACAAATGATGTTGTGAATCCACACAGACCATTTCTAAACTTTTTTATAAAAGAAAATGGAGACTTAAAATTAAACCATTTATTTTGAAACGAAAGAATAATTCAATATACACAAATAGTCGGATTACCCAATTCCTTTTATATGCCATCAAAGGTTAACTCGGTCGAAAATAATTCTGATGCGCAATCTCGACGTGTAATAAGTGGCAATGAATTTGAACGTGAAATTTTTGAGTATATCAAAAATGAGATCGGAGACAATGGGGATATAGCCATACTCAAACCAAAAACGCACGTATACCCTCCGGGATCAGATCGGGACTATGAATTTTCTTGCATGCAAATTAAGACACCCCATGGAGATGTTATTGGGGATACCGATATCGTTGTTTTTGATAGAAAGAGAAATAAACCATTGATATTAGTGAGCTGCAAAATCTCTCTTCGAGAAAGGATGTCCCAATCTCTTTTTCATTGGTTCCTCTATAAAGCAGAAAAAGACCCCGAAATAAAACTCTTTTTTGTTACAAAAGATCCTGACCTCGAGTTTGGGACTAGAGAAAACCCGCGAAAATGGGGGGTTCTTGCAGCTCATCTTGGTGTATATTGTTATTCCCAGAATCCAGAAACGGAAAGTTGGGGGACAATATATCCATTTGGAAACATGATTCGAGACCTTAAAAGAATGTCTAGGATTAGTAAAAAGAAAAACATGAAACGGAAATAACACTTTCACTGTGCGCTATTGGGACTATATCATATCATCAACTAGAAATGAGATCATGAGGTGGAATTATGAGTGAAGAGAAAATATATTTCCAAGATAAAGACCATCGAATACTTATTATCAACGATAGTGTCTTCGATACAAAACTAATAGATCCCAGATCTGTTGATCTAATCATAACTTCACCGCCATATAATGTTGATATTGAATACAATACACACGACGACACAATTAGTTATCCAGAATATAAAAAGTTCAGTAAAAAATGGATGGCACAGTGCTATGAATGGCTAAAAGATGACGGGAGATTTTGTCTGAATATCCCACTTGATAAAAATAAAGGGGGTCATCAGAGCGTTGGTGCTGATTTAACACAAATTGCACAAGAGGTTGGATTTAAATATCATACAACAATTGTTTGGAATGAAGGGAATATCTCTAAACGAACTGCTTGGGGATCATGGCAAAGTGCATCAGCACCACATGTAATCAGTCCTGTCGAATTAATCATTGTCTTATACAAATCAGAGTGGAAAAAAACTAGTGGATCTAAAATATCAGATATTGAAAAACAGGATTTTTTAGATTGTACAAACGGACTCTGGAAATTCAATGGAGAGAAGAAGAAGAGAATTGGACACCCTGCACCATTCCCTGTCGAATTGCCTAGACGGTGTATGAAACTTTTTAGTTTTAAAGATGACATCGTCCTCGATCCGTTCCTTGGTAGTGGAACCACTCTTGTTGCATCCTACGTTAATGACCGAAAGGGCATTGGTATTGATATAGATGCTCATTATTGCCAAATTGCTCTTAATAGGTTAAAGAAAGAAACGACTCTCGATTCAGAAGGCTATATAGAACCTCGCCCATTGTCTAAAAAAGAAGCATCTAAAAAATATTTGCTAACTCAATCCGATCTTGTTTTACAACACTTCAAGGATTATCCACGACAACAGATGACTTATAGGGATGTTAGAGATTGGATTAAAGAAGAGGTAGCAAAAGGATGTTTCAAGGATATCAAGGCTTATGAAAAAATTATGCGCACACTAGTGAAAGAAAAACAAATCAAAAGATTACCCGATGGACGATTTGTTTACAAATAATTTATCCTATAAAAATTTTCAAATCTAAATATACTAAAAATATTGATGGCAGACCTTAACAAAATGTCATCTCGATACAGAGATATCCCTAATGTATGACGTGTTTTTAACATTGCACCACTAAAAAAGAGATGTGTGTATAAGAATTTTATAACGGTAACTGTCCATTTTGTAATCAAAATTGAATTGATTATTAGCCTCTTTTCCTAATTCATGCGATTGTGCATGACAGACCAGTAATCTGATTTTAATAAACAAATAGAAGTGATTGGAAGATTTCTGTTGAATATGGATGGAGATACCAACTTCCATAGATGGAATTACAAATCTCCCTATCCCACAAATTTTTTTAACCTGAATGATATGGTGGTATCCGAAGATCCTTTATCAGACTTGGAAATTTGTTCTCTTCACACCATTTAAAAAACTCAATGGAGTTCTCATATTTAGATTCTACACCCTTTCGAATAGAATGAGGAGATAATAATTGTGATAGATTTACAAATCCAGTATTGCCATTCTGATTCAGTATCCAAAAATAAAAGGGCCAGTTTATTACATACATTTTTTTCTTCCTTTGATGTAATGGAACCTCATATTCAAAACTCCATGAATCAGTGTTAATCTTCGTCTCATTCTTCATTACTACATTATCCAAGAGTGTAGCCAAATATATTTGACAATGAGGAGTTAAGACAACACCAAACCAATCGGCCTCTCCTGACCATGCATGTGCATCTGCAACAGCGGGACCAAGAATAGTGCTACCGTCAGCCAAATATTCTCCAACAGATACGGCTCCACGCAATAATATCCCATATTTTATACCTAAAGCAACAGCATTCCCAAGCCACACCGCTATTCCAGGAAACATAACCGATGGCCCTTTATCCTTACCCGTTGGCCAACAGATAATTATTGTATCTCCAAATGTAGCAAGGGTCATTTTTGGATACTTCGGTAAACTACCAGAAGATCTTGTATCAAACCCTGTAGATAAATCGGTATTCAAATTCATTAGTTCGGTTAATAACGCATCTCTCTGTAAAACAAACTGATTAGATTCATCAATTTTATAATTCGAAACTCCTAACGCATCTAACATCGCAACGATACCAAATTGAGTTTCCATAAGATCTCCAGAAGTTCAAAGAGTATATTTGAAATAAATATATTTTATTCTGCTGATGATACAACACTTCTAGTAAAAGTTATACAACAAAGTGATACAAAAGGTATCGAAAAGCGTCTATCAGACCTTGAAACAGACATTAGAGAGATGATAGAAACTATTTTAACAAAATCTCTTCAAATCACTGAAAAATCCCTAAAAGGAGAACGCCCAGGTCGGAATTCGAATCCGAGTCGATTGCGTGACAGGCAATCATGATAGGCCACTACACTACCTGGGCACATTCTAACAGTAAATCCCGCCTCCCAGATTCGAACCGGGGACATCGCGGTAGCCGCACAGTTACCTCAAACGGTAAACCAATCTACAGCCGCGCACTCTACCGAGCTGAGTTAAGGCGGGGCACTGCGCTATTAATGTAGGGATAATAGAGTATTAAACATATCGCTAATTGCATCAATTTTACGGCGAAATTGCTACAGATTTTTCCCGGGTTTGGGGCTTCTTTAAATAATACACACTCCAATAAAAAAAGTATGACAGCTCGCAAGGATTTTGCGGGGGATCGTCATCTTCTCCGATAGCTCGGCGAAGAAAGACGTGACCATTTTCGACACTACGCTCCGGGATGGAGAACAGACCCCGGGAATTGCGTTCACTTTTGAACAAAAACTCCAGATCGCACGTCAGCTCTCTGACATCGGTGTTCATGCGATTGAAGCAGGATTTCCTGCATCGTCAAAGGCCGAGAAAGAGACGGTTGCCGCTATCAAAAAACTGGATCTCGAGTCTACCATCTGCGGACTCGCACGATCGGTCCGCCCCGACGTTGATGCATGTCTTGACTGTGATGTCGACATGGTACACGTGTTCATTCCGACATCCGATATCCAGCGGGAAAACACGATCAACAAGAGCCGGGAAGAAGTGCTCACCATTACCGCTGATATCATCGGCTATATCCGTGAGCATACGGACAAGTGCATGTTCTCGGCTATGGACGCGACGCGGACTGACTGGGACTATCTTATAGAAGTCTTCCGGACCGCTGCTGATGCAGGTGCAACCATCATCAATGTACCCGACACCGTAGGTGTCATCTCACCCTCGGGTATGAAGACCCTCATCGGCCGTATTCATCGGGATGTAGATTGCCCGATTGACGTGCACTGCCACAATGATTTCGGTCTTGCTGTTGCAAACACGATTGCCGCAGTGGAGTCCGGTGCCTCGCAGGTACAGGTTACCGTAAACGGACTTGGTGAGCGGGCAGGAAATGCCGATCTTGCGCAGACAACGATGATCCTGGAAGCGATCTACCGGATCAATACCGGCATCAAAAAGGAACGGCTCGTTGAAACCTCACGCCTTGTATCCCGGTTCAGTGGTATCACCATACCGCCAACCCAACCGGTTGTCGGCGAGAATGTCTTCTCCCACGAAAGCGGCATACACTCGCACGGGGTCATGAAAAATGCCGCCACGTTCGAACCGGGCATCATGACGCCGGAGATGGTAGGACACCGGCGCAGGCTGACTCTTGGAAAACATGTCGGCAGGCACGCGGTGCACCAGATGCTTTCCGATGTCCATCTCAACCCCAACGACATCCAGCTGGATGCTATTGTGGAGAAAGTCAAGGCAATCGCCAACAAGGGCAAACGGGTGACCGATGCAGATCTCTACGAGATCGCGCAAACCGTTATGGAGATCGAACTCGATCACAAGATGCTCAGGTTGATGGATATCGCCATCATGACCGGCAACCACATGATCCCCACTGCAAGTGTAAAGGCGATGGTAAACGGCAAAGAGCATGTCTTTTCTGCCGTGGGAAATGGCCCGGTTGATGCAGCGTTAAAGGCGATCTTCGGGATTGTGCCGGCGCGGGTCCAGTTGAAAGAGTTCAACATCGAAGCGATTGCCGGGGGTTCAGACTCGATGTGCCATGTCACCATTGCCGTAGAAGATGAACACGGGAAGATCTTCGATGCAAGCGGAAGTGGGGATGACATTGTACTCTCATCTGTTGAAGCACTTGTCAACGCGATTAATCTGACCAGCCGGAAATAATCCTTTACTCAATTTTTGGAGAGGCATTCCGGATCTCTTTGAGCGTATTCATGGCCTTTTCGTACCCGTAAAAATCTGCACGCACGGAGAGCCGGCTTATGATCTCATCCGTTGAAACGAGATACCGTTTCCTCACGCGCCCATCACGACAGGCAGTATCTAAAAAATTATCAATCCTATCACAGATCTTGACTAACGTTGCTTCGGGCGGGGCATCAAGAATCCGGCTGATGCTGTCCGAAAGCCGGTCTGATTTCAGCGGGATGGTGTTCTTTTTTGTCAGGGCATCGACAATTGCGGATATCTCCTGCTGTTCATCTTCCGGCAGAGGAAGGGCTGCAATGAACGAATCCGTCAGCGAGATCCATTCCGGCGTACAATCCTCGTACACATCATGGAGCCAGGCAGAGATGATCGCCACATGTGACCCGCCAAACATACTAACATATCCCGCAACCCGGGCGGGGTGGACTATGTAAGGGGTTCTCCCGTCCTTACGGTATTGTCCTTTATGGGCACGGGAGGCATGGTCAGCCGCAGATTTTATCGAAAAAAAACGCTGATGTGCGGAAACCATATCCATACATGCTGTTTCGTATTCTGATACAAAAAACCTGCCGGAACCAGCACGTAGCGTAAAAGAATATACTAAAAAAGGTGGTTGTTTATGCAGCTGACGGAGCGCCTTTGCCTTCGAGAGCTGCCTTGATCTGTGCCTGCAACTGCTCGAACTTGCCCTGCAGCATCTTTTCCTGTTTTTCTAATGACTTGATGCGCAGCTCAAGGGTCTCTGCTTTTTCGGTAAGCTTTGCATTCACTACGTCTTTCTTCTTCTGCATCATGACGGTGCCGACACTCATGTACATGACTGCATCCTCAGCAGCGTCACTGATCTCTTCCTGGGCACGCTTTGCCTCACGCACTGCCATTTCGTACTGGGCTTTCTGCTGGAGGATAGTCTGGAGCTGTTGCTGGATCTGCTGGAGCATGCCCAGCTGATTCTGTACTTTGGGTGATATATTGTTCATGATTGTACTCCCTCTATATTTCTGACAGTAAAGGTATTGAGGATTGCGCCCGAGAAAAGCAAAATGCTTCACCTGCTCACGGTAGTGTTGATCATTGTACAAAATAAAGAGTCGTAAAGACGATCAGTGGTATTATTGTCAGAATCTCCACCCGGTGTTGGCGGGATTATTGCGTTACAATCTGCTGCATCTCATCGGCCACATTCACGAGACGCAATGCCATATTGAGTGCTGCCCGGAGTGCTGCGGTATCTTCCGCTTCAATTTTGAGCAGGAGCGTGTTTTCTCCTTCAAGCCAGCAGCTCGTCTTTGAACGCGGGTTCACTTCATCTGATAGTTCCGGTAACAGGGCCTTATGGATTAAAACAGCATGTTCCGTTGAAAACCGGAAGATCGCTTCATTGTGCGGCATACAAAAGAATCCCACTGCAAAGTAGGGGGAAAAAGAAGATAAAGTATGTTGATTCAGGCAATCAGCCTGAATGCGCGTTGGTTACCTGGCTTTCAGTTCTTTGATAGCCGCGCCACGTTCTTTAAAAAGAATCCGGTGACCACAGTATGGGCACCGTACGTTGACATCGACCTCAACTTTCTGCTTGCACCGTGCACATTTGTAAGAACTTGCCATATACGATCCGTTTATTTAATCCTGAGTTCAGCGACGGTTCTCTCAATTGCCCGCTTGGCAATCTTCATCGCCGGTGTCTGCGGAACGTATGACCCACCGGCAAACTTGAACCCGCACTTGCGGCATTCCCAGATACCGGTTCCCCGGCGCTGGACAGATAACATGTCACATTTCGGACAGGTGTGAAGTGCTTTTGAAACAGCTTCGATATCTGCTACTCGCTTACGTACAAATCTACCGTACCGGCACCCAAAGCGCCCGGCACTTCTTGTCACTTTTCCTTTTGCTTTATGTGTGGAGCTTGCCATAATGGATATTCCCCGATCTGTCTTGTTGTATTTGTCGTCAGAATTAATATACCTGATTGAGGATTTTTACCTGACCCTCTCCTTTGGAGAGTTTATTGATGAGATCATAGAAATCAGTCTGTATCCCGGCAGGAATACGCACCACGCACACCCAGGAGCCATCCTTCTGCCACTCATCCTTTTCCATGACGCTCCCGGCAGCAATATCGCCGTACGCTTTTGCAGCATAATCCGCAGGAATTCGGATAGCGAGCCGGAGTTCCTCGAACCTGATCGGCAGGATTGGGCGCAGTGCTTTTACCGTCTCTTTAACCTGTTCATCGAGATGCTTGAACGGGTCGATGTTCACCCGTGCCTCTTCCATTGCCATCTCGATACGGTGTGGAGGATGTGGGTGCCCGGTCTGCGGGTTGACGGCATTGCGCGCGATGAAGTTGACTACCTGGCGGCGCTTCTCCTCAATCATATGTTTACGCTGTTCAGACGTGAGATGGATCTCACCTTTTTCTATGATACGGCGCGCGATTGTCTCGAAGTCTGTGGTGTGAAAGACTTTTATGAGTGCCTCGTCGGGAGCACGGGTCGCCTTGGAGGTATTGCTGAACACATTGAGTGCTGCGACTACATCCTCAATATCTATGGCTTGTCCCTGCCTTACCAACGCAGCCTTGTCGGGGTCAACGAGAATTTCGAAGCGCTCCCCGAAACTTTCGAGACGCGCAACGGTGGACTTTTCGAGCGGTATCATATCATGTCAGGTTGATCACTGTTTGAACTGTTCTACATACACGGCGACTTCTTCCCGGCTCATCTTCTTAAAGAGGGCGGTTTCCCGCCAGGTGACACCGATCTCAACAGTATCCATATCAAACTTGCCTTCCGTTGCGGAGTGGAGTGCTTTTAAGCCCAGAAGGATTGCATCCTTGATCTCGATTTCAGGTTTGTATTCCTCTTCAAAGACCTTCATCGCGGCCGGACGGCCGATGCCGATTCCCGTTGCCTTGTATTCGAGCAGGGTGCCGGAGGGGTCGGTTTCAAAAAGACGGCAGTCCCCGTCACTTACTCCCGCAATGAGCAGGGCAGTACCATACGGGCGGATGCCACCGTACTGCGTGAGTGTCTGCATGTGATCGCAGAGTTTTTTGGAGAGCGCTTCGACTTCGATCGGTTCATCGTAGGAAACACGGTTGATCTGGCACTCGACCCGTGCCCGGTCAACAAGGGCCCGTGCATCGCCGACAAGACCGGAAGATGCAACGCCGATGTGCTCATCAATCTTGAAAATTTTCTCAATCGATGACGCTTCAAGGAGTTTGGAGCTCACCCGCTTGTCAACGATCAGGACAACGCCGTCCTTTGCCTTGATACCTACTGCGGTGGTTCCCCGCTTTACAGCTTCTCTGGCATACTCTACCTGGTAGAGCCTGCCATCGGGGGAAAAAACAGTAATCGCCCGATCATATCCTGTCTGATATTGTGGTTGCATTCAAATCCTCCAGATCTTCTTTTGTTAAGAACAATCGGTTTGTATTTTTAAATCCCTTTTCAATCACATCAACCTTCTGACCGTTACATTGCTCAATGAAGAAGGTCTTTTTTGCAAACGTGCATTCCGGCAGGGTGTGTTCTTCAACCGCGCCCGTCTCTGTTGCAAATTTTTCAACTTCCGGTTCAGTCCCGGATTCGTGCCCGGGTTGTGTTTTTGATTTAGGACTTTTCTTCGGCCTGAAACGCGAACGCAGGCTCTCGATTGTACCTGATGCTGCGATGATACGCAGACAGATACGCACGTCACGACATGCGGTGACGGTAGACACGGCAATCGCCAGCTCCCGTTCGGTTCCCCGACGGCACCGGATGACCACATGCCCGTGTTCAAGCGCAACAACTGCCGGTGTGATAATTGCTGTCGTTGCATCGCCCCAGAGCGAAGTGGTTGCATCCGATATCGCGTAATACAACTCTTTCTGCTCAAGCACCGTTCCGGCAGGCTCAATCCGTGCAAGGATATACCGGCGCTTCTCGCGCAGGGTCGGCGGGCGGGGGCTCATGCAATCACCTTCACAGCCGGTTCCCGGGGTGTCAGGACGGTCCCGACACCGGAAAGCGCTCGTTCCACATCCGGCACATCCATGCCGATAAGACTGCAGAGCCCGGCGATGTCCCGGACATTCCGCATGTCGAGAAGAGAGCGGGCGTGGGTGGACAGGGTAATGGGGAACTCAAAACGCTGTTCAAGCACCATGATATCCATATACCGGTGGATAGCGCGTTGTCGTACAACACTCCGTCCCATGATGATAGAGGAGAGATCGATATCCACGGCCACCCGGTTATCGGCTGCCATTTTCGCTGCCACATGATCGAATGCGGTTTTGTCCGCTGACTGGATACCACGCAGGATGTGCACACCTTTGATTCCGATCACGGCACGGTTGAAATTGTTATTTGCCGCATTGACCGAGATCACCCTGCCGGAATCTTTTGCACGTTTCACCGCAGAGATGACATCCTTTACCGGGACATCCCGGATCATCAACCCCGAGCGCACCTCAACTCCACCATACACGCCAGATGGTGTGTCCGCAGCAACAATGCTGTCAAACCCCAACGCTTCTGCTTCGAGCGCCAGCCTGCGCACCGATGTATCTCCAAGAGGGTACGGGTATACAGCGGCATCGGTGATCTTCATGAAGATACCTTTGCGTAAAAAGAGGATAAGATTATTTGCCCTGGTTCGCGTGGGAACGGATGCTCGGGCGGGTCTTTTCGGTACCGATACCCTTCTCTCTCATACCGCGTCCCTTGCGTCCTGCTGAGGTCTTTCCGCGCTCTGCACGACCGCGGTGGGTGGCGTTTGCCATCCATGCAAGGTTCTTGTCGGCACGGATTGAGGGGTGGTGACCGTCGACCATGATGACTTCGTAGTATTTGAGCTTCCCGTCCTGTCCTACCCAGTAGGAGTTGAGCACTTCCATGTTGGGGAATTTCTTGGACGCGCGCTCTTCTGCAATACGCTGGATGCTTTTTCCCATCGTCTTGCTGTTCTTGCCCATCGCGGCTGTGCGGCGTGCACGGACATACCTTGATGCCCTGCGGCCACCGCGGCGGACCTGAACACGGCAGACGGCAATGCCCTGCTTGGCCTTGTAGCCAAGGGTGCGTGCACGGTCGATACGGGTTGGGCGTTCGACGCGGACAACGCTGCCTTCACGGCGCCATTCCTGCATTCTGTTCCAGAGGAGTTCTTTAACTCCACTCTTTGCGGGTACTTTCCATGCCTCCCTTACGAAGGCGTACATCGATTTTACCATGGTAATCACCTAAGGTTCGGCTCATTGCTGAGCTACATTCCTTTTCATCGGGACGGATCCCGTATGCCTGTATACATAGGGTGGACGGATATTAAAGAACTGCGGCACTGGCACTGACTGGATTTTCCATAACAGTTTTTGAATTATCCCTTGCGTTTCTCAATAACATGGATATCTTCAATCCGGGTGACCGGATATTGTCCGTTTTCATCCTTCTCGGCAGACTTCACCATGTCCCAGATTGTAAGCAGGGCAATCGACACTCCGGTCAGGGCCTCCATCTCAACGCCGGTCTTTCCAGCACACTTTACCCGCACGCTGGCCTCAATGAACCCTTCCCCATCCGAGAAATCTACGCTAATCGCGCTGATGGGAATGGAATGGCACATCGGGATCAGGTTAGGTGTATTCTTGACAGAGAGCGTTGCTGCAACCCGGGCCGTTGCGAGCACATTACCTTTGACAACCGTCCCCTCACGTATCGCTGTAAGTGTAGCCGGCCGCAGGTAAATCTTACCGGCTGCTACTGCTTCCCGCACTACATCGCCCTTGCCGCTGATATCCACCATCTGTGCCTTATCGTTCTGAATATGGGTAAACTCGACCATGTACTCACTCTGCCTGCATGCCATTTTTGAATAATTCTGCCGGGATCCTGTCCACAAGATCCGATGCCAGCATCCCGCCCCCGCGTTCAGCTGCAACCCATTCGCCGGTCCTGCCATTCACGTATGCGGCAATGCACGCAGCATCAAACGCGGGCAGGTGACAGAGAAGAGCGCCGGCGATTCCCGCAAGCACATCGCCCGTGCCCCCTACCGTCATCGCGGGATTGCCGGTCCGGTTGAACCGCACCTGCGTGCCATCGGTGATCACATCGATATGACCTTTGAGCAAAACCGTGCCCCTGATTCCTGCACTTCGGGCAATAGTTGCACGCCCGATCGTATCGGCAGGCAGGGTCTTTCCCGTGATCCGGGTAAACTCACCGGCATGCGGGGTATAGATCGTTGCTTCCTGCGCAACCGGAAGAGGAAGCCGGAGGGCCTCGGCGTCAAAGACGGCACGCTTGCAGTGCGGGGCAACAGCTGTCACCACTGCATGGCTATCAGTCCCAAGCCCGTTCCCGCAGACAACCACGTCAGCCCGCTTCGCAAGGGCAATCAGCCGTTCAATATGCTCCTCGCCAATCTTCTTTCCGTCAAGACGTTCATAAATGAGGTCCGGTATAGGTTCAAAGACCGGCGACGCAATCCGGACAATATCGGCACCGGCCCGCAGTGCCCCCAGCCCGGCAAGGTAGGGAGCGCCCTGGTACGGCCCGCCGCCTATCACCAGCACTTCTCCCCCGATTCCTTTATGCGCTTTGCTCTTTCGTGGCTGAATAAGGGTGAGATCCCCGGGCCCGACACAACACTCCGCTTCAATCGGAATCCCGATATCGATAACGGTTGAACCTGCAACTTTTGCCCGGTGGAAAGCGCAGATCCGGTCCGCACGCATACCCGGCGTCGGAATATCAGTGGCAATGATCTTCGCATGCGAAGCATTTGCCATCATTATGCAGGTCTTCAACGGTTCCTGGAGTTCGCCGTATGCGCCGATACCCAACAGGGCATCGACAATTACATCGGCCTTTTCGAACCGGGGTCGTAGCGCTTCAAGATCGTCCCGGCAGGTGAAGGGGTGCAAACCGACCCGGCAGCGCTTTAGCGTAGCGAGCTGGTGCCCGCAGGAAGCGCTCCGCTTCCCGTTGTCAAGATAACAGACATCGGTATCCACACCGTGCTGGAGGTGCCGGGCGGCTACCATCCCGTCACCACCATTATTACCCTTACCGCAGAGCACAAGCACCCGGGCGGGAGAGTTGGCGCGGGCCATATCCGCAAGCGCCCGGCCGGCGCTCTCCATCAGCTGGAGCTCAGTCACCCCGAGCGCTATGGCGTTTTTATCCACGGCACGCATCCGGGCAGGGCTGATGATGCCATCCTCCGGATACCCATCGATTGCAAACGGTCTCATATCCCTGCACTATTCCCCGTACAATTCATGTGTAGGTAGTCCCTAATAATATGCAATGGGTTTTTGCGATGATGTGAAAGCAGCCGCAGAGCAGATCGCGGATGCGTCCGGGATTACCATCATCTCGCACATCGACGCGGACGGTATCTCGTGCGAGGCGATCCTCTCGCAGGCAATTTCCCGGCAGGGAATTAATGTAAAATCGGTGTTTGTCCGGCAACTCGAACCGCTGACCATGCCACAGGTGCCGTCAGACAGCACGCTCAAGGTTTTTTCCGATCTCGGCGCTGGACAGCAGAACCTGTTTCTCGAACGCGGTTTTTCCGAAAAAGAGGTTCTTATCATAGACCACCACGTGAGCCAGCCCTGCGAGCGGGAGTACACGCAGGTCAACTGTCTCCCCTACGGTCATGACCGGATGAGCGCTGCCGGGGTCTCGTACCTGATCGCAAAGCAGCTGGACCCGGCCAACACCGATCTCGCCAAGCTCGCAATTGTCGGCAACGTGGGCGACATGATGGCCCGGGAGAAGTGCGGGCTGGTCGGTCTGGCGCGCGATATCATTGTCGAGGATGGCGTGCAGCACAAGAACGTCGAGGTGCGCAAAAAAGATCTCAACTGCTACGGCACCGCCACGCGCCCGGTGCACTTGTCGCTTGCCTACAATGACGATCCGTTTATCATGGGTATTAGCAATAATCCCGAAGGCGCCCGCCAGTTCTTAAAAAAACTCGGCATACAGCAACAGACAGAAAGCCGGCGCTGGTATGTATGGGAAGAGATTTCGCAGGAAGAGAAGCGGATAATTATCTCCGCACTTGCCGAGCAGCTGATCGCAAACGGCGATACCGTGGACCGGCTCTTTGCCGAGACCTATGGGTTCCCCGATGAGATCCCCCGCACACCGCTGCGCAATGCACAGGAATACGCAACCATGCTCAATGCCTGCGGGCGCTGGTCAAAGCCACAGATTGGGGGAGCCATCCTGCGCGGGGATCGGGGTCCTGCATACCGGGAAGCAGAGCACATGCTGAAAAACCACCGGGCAATCATCAGGAACCTGCTCGAGTATATCATCGATACCGGGGTTAAGGAACTTGAAAATCTCCAGTACCTCCATGTGGGCGGGCGCTACCCGGACACCATTGTGGGTATTGGCGCTGGCATGGCACTCTCGAAACTCAATGCCAAAAAACCGATCCTGATCCTCTGCGAAGTTCCTGAGGATACCAACCTCACCAAAGTGTCCATGCGGACTACCGAGCGGGTTGTGGAACAGGGAGTTGATCTCCAGCAGGCGCTTAACTGCGCTTCGGCGGAGTATGGCGGCGGGGGCGGGGGCCACAAGATCGCGGCGGGCGCGTATATCCCGAAAACAGCAGAAGAGGAGTTTGTTAGTCGTGTCAACAGGATACTCGGAGAACAGTTCGCTGCGGCGGGTTCAGGCAATCGCTGATCACCAGTTCGGGGGGCTTGCAGGAACGGGACTCTTTCCCGAAGGCTGTGCGTTCATCTACTCTACCACCGGGCGTATCCGACAGATCGGGTTTGAGGGTGTGCGCCTTGCAACTGTCCGGGCCTCGGATGGCCGGCTGACACTCGGCATCGAGGGGGCAAAACGCCTTCAGGCGCACCTGCCCGCCCCGGCATACCGGGTGGTCATCAGGGAGGATGTCGCGGAGTTTGTTGCAAAGGGCAAGAATGCGTTTGCAAAACATGTGGTCGCAGCTGACCCCACAATCCGCGCGGGCGATGATGTAATGGTCGTTGCAAGCGAAGATCGGCTGATTGCCTGCGGCGCTGCGGTAGTTTCAGGCACAGAGATGCTTGCATTTAATTATGGAGTAGCGGTAAGAGTACGGCAGGGTAGTGAGAAAGATGCTTCCGGGAAATATCAATCCACGCCAGATGAAGGCGATGATGAAGAAGCTCGGCATGAATGTCGAGCAGATTGAAGACGTGCAGAGTATTGTCATCAAGACACCAAAGGGCAACTATATCTTTGACTCTGCAGAAGTCCAGGCAATGACCATGCAGGGTGCCACCTCGTACCAGATTACCGGGGATATCCGTTTTGAACCGGCAGAAGCCGAGATCTTAAAAGAGGATATCACGATGGTGGCGGCCTCGGCAAACGTATCTGAAGAGAAGGCAAAAGAAGCCCTCGTTGCGACCAAAGGCGATATCGCCGAAGCGATCATGCGCCTCTCCAGCTCATGATTGAGCCGGGCAATAGAGTACTTCTCGTTGGGGAAGGAAGGGAATTCTGGGTCAAGGCAGGGCCGGGAAAACTCGGTACTGACAAGGGCCAGATCGAACTCGAATCCATTGTAGGTAAATCCGGCGGGGATATCATCACCACCCACAGCGGTGCAGAGTTTACCGTCCGTATCCCGCGTCCAACAGATTTTTTTGCCTATGGCAAACGGTCAGGCGCCCCGATGCTCCCGAAAGACATCGGACTTGTCATTGCCTATACCGGTATGAACCATAACGATGATGTGCTCGATGCCGGCACCGGCAGCGGAATTGCCGCGATCTACTTTGGTGGCGTGGCAAAGACCGTAAAAACCTACGAGATCCGGCCGGAGTTCTCCACGCTCGCGATGAAGAACATCACCGAGTCGAAACTCACCAATGTCGAAGCAGTGGCAAAGGATTTCCTTGACGCTGAAGGGAGCTATGATGTGGTGCACCTCGATCTCCAGATCCAGCCCGAGCATGTGAAGCATGCATTTTCCCTCTTGCGATCCGGGGGGTATCTCGCGTGCTACACCCCATTTCTGGAGCAGATGGCAATTGTCGTAGACGAGGCCACCCCGCTGTTCCGCGAGGTGCATACCCATGAACTGATCGAGCGGGAGATGACCCGGTCCAAGCGGGGGACCCGGCCTTCGACGAGCGTGAGTCACTCGGGGTATGTGACGATTGCGAGGAAATAAGAAAATGTCAATTATTCAAAACGTAAAACGTAGATCATTTATAGAGATGAAAAATGAAAAAATGTCCATATTGTGATTGGCCGAATACAGATGACGCTTCGATATGCTGCAATTGCCGACATTTTTTAGAGATTAATTCAACTTGTGAAAAACCTAAAGATCCTGAACCCGAAAAGGATTATGCTCTTCGAGCATTTTTATTAAAAAATCAAAAATTATTTGCGATTATGGGCGTTTTTTTAATTATCGCTCTCTTTTTTAATAATCTCTCTCTTCTCAATTTTTCTACCACGCCAGCAAATTCAATGCCCAATTCTAACATTCAAACAATATGTAATAACCAAAATTTTGAGCAAAATTGTTATGGAAAATTTTCCTTGATCGATAATACAACAGATAAACCAACAAATATTACCAATCGTTCATTTCAAATTTCTTGCGAAAGGGCGATTTCTGATCTAAACTGCACAAGCAATCTTACTAGCGCTGAAAGCGGAAAAACACAAAATCAATCGATAACTGAAGAACAAGTGAAATTTTTCTCGTTTTTGTCGATGATTTTATTCCTTGTAATCGCATTCGTTGTTTTGATTGATGCTTTTACGTTTATTCGAATTTATGAACATGCAAAAGATAAAGATAAAAGAAAGGGAACTATAAAAGTTTTAAAAGATTCAACAATATTTCTATTCATAATTCCCTTCGTCTATCTGTTAGTTTTCTTCCTCAACTTAGCAGCTAATGGATTTGGAAAATTTATCCCATTAGGATTTTTAATTGGCTCAATATCCATTTATGTAGCTGAAATCATCCTAGTGATGTATCTTGTATTGCGATACCTGAATAGTCTAGAAGGAAACAGAAGCAAAGAATATAATCTCGTTATAATTTGTCTTTTGATCGGAATATTATCTGGCCTCTTTTTTTGGTTCATTTTGCCAGATTCATTTATTTATACCTCAACGATTAGTTTAGCCTTTATACTAATGGCTATTATTGCGTACATTAGGCCACATATTGAAAAATGATTTTTTCTATCAATCATTTCAATTAATAAACAACCATTTAACCCACCGCTCCCGACACTGATCAATGGATCGGAAAGAACACGTCCACATTATCAGCGCCGGTGAAAACATCCACACCGCGTACCCCGCCATCTTCCGCACCCTCCCCACCATCACCCGGACATACGTCCTTGCAGACAGCACGATCTTCGAACAGTCGTCCAACCCGGATATAGAAAAGGAACGGCTCGCAGTCCGAAACGCAGTAACAGCAGTAAAGGAGATCTCCACATCGCTCGCCATCCCGTTCTCCCGCGAGACGGTCTTCACGCCGGCCTACCCTTCCATCCGCATCATCCTCACGAAGATTCACCGCGAATATATCGGAGCACGCTTCACGTTCGACCTCTCGGGCGGCTCAAAAGCACTCTGCATGGCGCTCCTCTCGTTCGCGCCCTGGCTTGGCGGTGAAGTCTATTCTGCTTTTGATGAGAAGACGTCGCGGAACGTCCCGCTGCCGGAGCGGTCGGTGCGAAGCATGCTGGAAAATCCCAACTACCAGATGATCCTTGCCCTGCTCCTCCGGACCAACCGGAAGGATCCGGCTGCAGGATTGCACGAATGGACGTCCCGAGAGTATATTTACAAGCAACTCTGGACATTCTACGTCCCATCCCGCACTAAAAAGGCTAAAACCGGTGATCCTCCGGTTCAGCCCGTCCACTATAAGCGGGGGAGGAAACCGGCTGCCGAACTGACGCACGGGACACTCTCGACCCTGATGCGGACACTTGAAGGAGCTGGGCTCGTTCTTGAACGGGTATCGGAGGAGACCAAACGGGAAAAATCCTACCAGATAACCGATAGTGGTGAGATCGCGTTCCGGTTTTTTGCGAATCCGGCAACCAATACGCTTGTCCAGACTATGCTCCAGAGAGCATGAGCGAACCGGATTTTTACATCAGGGTCTGCTTGAAACTTTTCAATCGCGTACAGAGGGTGTTAGTAAACATGCCAACAGTTGGATAATTATCCAACTGTTGGATAATTATGTCACAGTTAATCTTTTTCTCCGGCGTGAAGGTCCGGACAATGAAATTAAAAGTCGATTCAAAAATTTTGAGCGGGGGGTGAAGGGTCGATTAAAAAATTTGCCGGAGATCGAATTGCGTTTTTATTTTGCAAATCAGATCTTGATTTTGTGCCAGGAAATTACGGGCAAATGATCTGAATGCGTCAATCATCAGATCATAAGCATCGTGTAAATCGCGAATCGTACGGATGCTTCCCCGCATCAGGGCCTCTCGGAGGCACGGCGGGGCAATGAAGGTTCAACATATTTGTCATTAAAACCGCCGCGGGGGCGCCCCGTCGGGGGCGGCGGCGTTCATCATATCTGGACGGGATGGCACATGCTTTACCCATTAAAACCAGTGAACAAAAAAGGAATACCGGAAAGTCCGGTAAATATTCGGCATAACGACTATCAGTTCTTCTGATTGAGCGCTGCACTCCGCTCAATCTTCTTTTTTACCGTGTCCCAAGTCTTTGTAATCAGGAAACTTTCCTCCATGTACCCGATAACCCGGGCAAATTTCTTCATGGGAAATGCCATCGTCAGGATATCGGGCGGGACACAGGGACGGGCTGAAGGATCGAACATGCCCAATACGACCTTGGGATCTTCCTTCTGCTGTTCGAGCCACGGGTAATATATGATGGAACTGCACCCGGCTCCCATAGGGCAGATGACCCCGTTGGGATCGCTCTGGTCGAAGTTTGCAAGCGTGAAAAGTCCGCTCATGACTTCGGGCCGGGCAAAGAAGATCACGACATCGGGATTGTCCACTTCAGTCAGCTGGTCCCAGCGGGTAACAACGAGGTCCTTTCCCTTTGAGGCAAATGCCGGGATACGTTTCTCCCAGGCATCGACAATCTCCGGCGTCTGTTTGTACCGCTCTCCTTCCACACCGCCCGGTTTCCCGTGCGACAGGAAGTACCGGAAATCCGGTGGCCGCTCGTTGGAATATCCCGTGTACATGAGTCCCCCTCTGCAGGTAACGGATTGGGCATCCAGTATGAGCGGAGTTCCGTTCCTGGCACGGCCAATCTGGCAGATGATACAGCGCCAGCCATCCGGATGGGGAACTTTTTTGGCGGAGGCTGACGCGTTCCGGAATTCAAAGGTGATCGGCAGTTCTGTGCCGGGAAAATAGTTCTGCCATAAGGCTATGAAACGATCGCGAAGATCGGGGTCCATATATGCCAATGTTTCTTTTTGGGATTTAAGGTGATCTGCAGGAAATGATGCAAATGAAAGCGAAGGAGCATTTTAGCTCCATCTCTCCAGGTTATAACAACTGACTCAACGCGATAGGAAAAAAGTTCATTCCACAATCGCGTGCCCGTTCTTATCCCCACGCCCTATCCCCTTGTACACGAAGCCTTCCCGGATATAGGCATCAGGGTCGATCATGTTACGCCCGTCAACAATGACCGGGTGTTTTTTGCCGGACAGTTGTTTAAGCACTTTCGCGTTCAGGGTCCGGTACTGGTGATGGCCGGCAAAGATCGCAATCGCATCAGCATCCTGCAGGGCTTCTTCGACAAAGGGAACGATCGGCACACCGGGATAGTCCGCTACGTAGGGATCGTGGACCGAGACAACCGCGCCCTCATGAAGAATGAGGTCCCGATATGGTTCTGCGGGTGTGTTGCGCGTATCATCGGAATTGGCAAGGAATGACCAGCCGAGGAGAGCAACCTTTGCGCCTTTTAATGGGACTCCCGTTCGCTGCAGGGCATCTTTTGTGAGCCTGAACATATGAACAGGCATGAAATCATTGATGTGCCGGGCCAGAACGTAAAGTGACGGCTCGTTTGCCGGGTAATCAAGCGTCCCTTTCCCAAGCTGCTGGACCCCCCGTTCGAGATGGTAGGTATCCTTGGTCAGGCAGTGCCCCCCGACACCGGCACCGGGCCAGAGCATGGCACGGGTGATCCCTTCACCCTTGAGGCTGTCAATCCCGTTCCGGACATCATAGACATTGATGCCCATCGCCTCGCAATAGAGTGCCAGCTCGTTGATCGCTGCTATCTGGAGATCCCGGAAGGTGTTTTCCGCAGTCTTGGTCACTTCGGCTGCCGTAGCAGACATCGGGATAACTTTTCCTATGGTCAGTACCGGGGAGTACAGCTCGGTTGCCCTCTGCGTACTCACCTCATCAATTCCCCCGACAATCCGGTCATACTCCCGGATATTCCGCAACAGTCTTCCGACCATCACCCGTTCGGGTGCATGCGCAAAGGCGAAATCAACGCCAGCCTTCAGACCTGACTCTTTTTCAAGGAGATCACGGGCGATCCCTATCGTAGTACCGGGCGTAATTGTGGATTCAAGCACTACAAGCATACCGGGCTTAAGGTACCGGCCGACATTTTTCACCCCCTCCATCAGGGCAGAGAAATCCGGAAGCAGGTCTTCCTTGTTTAAAAACGGCGTCTGTATCGACAGGGTGACGGCATCGCATTCGCCGATCCGGGAAAAGTCAGAAGTGCAGACAAACTTCTGGGCAGCGGTCACTTTCTGCAACAGTTCTTCAAGCCCCGGTTCCACACCCTTGAGCGGGCTCTCGCCCCGGTTGAGCATTGCAATCTTGTAACCGGATGAGGATGAATCCCGCTGGAACCCCAAGACCTGCTCGTACTGCGGTACATCGGCAAAGAGAGCGGCAGCAGGGATACCCACATATCCCATACCAAGTACCCCAATCGTTTTGATCGGTCCTTTTTCTTTAAGAATAGCATCAAGTGTCATAGACTTTCGCACCTGGCATACCTATTTTGCAAGTCCTGCCTGTATCTCTTCGCAGATGCGCAGGTTATGAATTGCCTGTTCCGGTGTAATGGGGAAAGGACGTCCATGTTCCACACATTCGATAAATGTTGCAAGCTCACGTTTGAGCGGTTCGAGCTTGTTGACCATAACTTTCTCGATAATATTTTCCTGCACGTACCGTTCCGCCTCAAACGTATACTGACCGGGTTTGCGGTAGATGGTCACTTCCTGTGTCATGAAGTCCCCTTCAATAGTGAAATCCTCTTCCTCAACATAGATCATGCGGATCTTCTTAGACGATTTCCGGCTCGCTGACAGTGAAACGGGGACATTTCCGCATTTCATCAGCACGCTGCACACATCAGCGGTGCCGGCACTGCAGATATCGCCTGGAGAGGAGAAGAAGAGGTTAAGCAGGATATCGATATCGTGAATCATCAGATCCTCAATAACCGTGCTGCCGGTGACGCGGGCTGATGCGGGATTGTGCCGCTTCATCTCAACATACAGCGGTTTTTTCACGATCTTCCTGATCTCTTCGACAATCGGGTTGAACCGCTCGATATGACCAACACCTATAGTGATCCCTTCCGGGGCAGTCCGCATGAGTTGTGTTGCTTCATCAGCAGTGGCACAGATCGGTTTTTCGATCAACACAGATTTACGGGCAGAAAAAACCTGCCCGACAACATTCTTATGGAACGGTGTGGGAACACAGACACTTACCGCATCGGAATTCGCAAGCAGTTCCGCAACAGAACCATACACCGTTGCACCGTGTTTTTCCCCAATCTCCTTTGCACCCGCGGTGTTCAGGTCAAAAACGCCCACAGAATCCACGCTTTTAAGTTCGGAATAGACCCTGACGTGGTTCTTTCCCATCGTCCCGACACCGATTACACCAACATCCATTCACTTCACCCGGTTGATCGTATCACAGATAAAAGCGATCTCTTTCTGATCGAGAAGCGGATGCACCGGCAGGCTCAGCACAGATGAGGAGAGCTGGGTTGAGACCGGGCAGGGATCCGGATAATTCGTCAGCCCGAACATAGGTTGCCGGTGGATAGGAATGGGATAATGCACTGCAGAACCGATCCCTTTGGATGTTAAGTAATCGATGAACGCATCGCGTTTCATCGGGAACTCGTCAGTGAGACGGATGACATACTGGTGGTAGACATGGTGCATACCAGGAGCGACATAGGGGGTGATGAGTCCTTTTACCGAGAGGTTCGCATTATAGAAATCGGCATTCTTACGCCGCCGCAGGTTGAACTTCTCTAACTTTTTTAATTGCACAATCCCCAGTGCCGCTGCCATATCAGTCATCCGGTAGTTGTAGCCAAGCCGGGTATGGACATATTTTTCACTCTGGCCATGACTGATGATCAGGCGCAGGCGTTCATTGTACGCCTTCTCGCTGGTAGTGACCATCCCCCCTTCACCGGTGATCATATTTTTGGTGGCATAGAAAGAGAAGCACCCGAAGTGCCCGAAACTTCCGACTTTACTGCCATTGTAAAGTGCGCCATGAGCCTGTGCCGCATCCTCAATTAACTTGAGGTTATGCAACTCGCACACTTTCTGTACTCCCTGGATATCAAATGGCTGGCCATAGAGATGCACCCCAATAACCGCCCGGGTCCGCGGGGTTACCCGCTCTTCGAGCTGTCCGGTATCTATTGTATAGGTCTGGTCACTGACATCACAGAAGATCGGCTTTGCCCCGCACATCAGGACTGCTGAAGCGGTGGCAATGAAGGAAAATGACGGTACAATTACTTCATCGCCATGACCAATATCTGCGGCAAGGAGCGCTGCATGGAGTGCCGCAGTCCCGTTGTTGATCGCAACCCCGTACGTAACGCCACAGTAATCAGCAAATTTCGTTTCAAGTTCGGTTACCTTGTCACCGGATGCGAGCATACCGGATTCGAGCACCGCCGTGACTGCCGAGATCTCTTCCTGACCGATTGCCGGTCGCGCAATGGGTATGTTGACCACACTTCACTCTCACAAATTCTGGATAATCCGGATAAAAAATGCGTAAGCATCCAATAATATCATTCCTGTCTGACAAAATCGCAGGAACAATCCCTCATATTGAGGCTTTTTCCCTGTATCAGTCCGGCAATTGTTCCGACACCCGCGAAAGAAGAGCTAATTAGTAGAAGACGATCATATAATCGTACGAATGATACATGGAGGGGTGGCAACGCGACATATCATTTCAATCGGGGATTTTGACAGAAGCGGAATCGACCGCCTGCTGGATCATGCAAAGCAGATCGACAGCAAAAAGTATGACAGGAATGCACTCAATGGTAAGATCCTTGCGGTACTCTTTTTTGAACCCAGCACCCGGACGAGGATGTCCTTTGAATCGGCTATTGCACGACTCGGGGGAACATCTCTCTCTGTGGGGAGTGTCGATGCCTGTTCCATGGCAAAAGGCGAGACGCTCGCAGACACT
>Ga0265296_1001183_pt1 | contig 31482 bp, 31 predicted proteins | sample MunlanPumphouse1_FD_189073 | JGI IMG/M metagenome (GOLD analysis project Ga0265296, IMG submission 189073) | Groundwater microbial communities from a municipal landfill in Southern Ontario, Canada - Pumphouse #1 | ecosystem: Environmental > Aquatic > Deep subsurface > Groundwater | place... | reverse complement strand
GTTATTCCTGCATTTTTTGTGTGCAACACTTTGGTAAGCCTGAAAGTGCATAAGACAATATATATATACCAAGTGGTGAAATAACCTGTCATACATTGTCTTGCCTATCTTCAGGCATTCTCAGGAGTATAGTTATATGGCGTTTACCAAGAAAAATGATGAAGCAGTATCCCCGGTAATCGGTGTGATCCTGATGGTCGCGATCACCGTGATCCTTGCAGCAGTAATCGCTGCATTCGTGTTCGGTATGGCCGGCAACATATCCAAGACCAAGATTGTTGCCATCACTGCCCAGAAAATTGATGGACAGACAATTACAATTATGAATCAAGGTGGGCAGGATGCCCCGTCATTCTATTCAGCAAATATTACCTTAATGGGTGGAAAGGGCACAATCACCGGTTATCCATCACCCCCGGCGGGTCCTACATCAAATGGATATATGGGTGGAAGCCCCGTTGCAGTTGGATGTGTTACGACGATGAAAACAGGGACCGCCGGTGGTTTCTCTGGAAAAATTGAAGTTACTGTCATTGGAACGTTCAATGATGGAACTCAACAGGTATTACTCGATACATTTGTGTAATGGAGTGTGGTAATTATGAAGTTCATGAGAAAAAATGAAGAAGCAGTATCTCCGGTAATTGGTGTGATCCTGATGGTCGCCATTACAGTGATTCTTGCAGCTGTGATAGCTGCATTCGTGTTCGGCATGGCCGGTAATATCTCCAAAACTAAGATTGTTGCGGTAACCGCCCAGAAAATATCCTCCTCTAACATTACGGTAATGAACCAGGGTGGCCAGGATGTAGGCTCGCTGACGTTCGCAACCGTAGTAACCAACCCTGCTGCAACAAGTTACACGAACACCACCCACACCGCCGCACGTACAATCAGTGCTACTGATATTGCTACGATGGGGGCACCGGTTGGAAATGCAGTTTATATGTATGGTCTCAATGCATATGGTGGAAGAACCGAAGTCAGTGTTATCGGTAATTTCAACGATGGCACCCAGCAGGTCCTGCTGGATACATTCGTCTGAATTCCATCAATCAATTTCTTTTTTTCAATCGTGAATTGTTTGAAAATGTGCACGGGTATACCTGTATAGCCGAAATGCCCCTGCATCATAGTTTTCCCGGGGATCTCATCCACCTCATTAAACGCGGTAAACGGTGGAATCTGCGGATATCGGAACGACCCTGTCCCGGGGTACCGTGACCTGCCCGATGATTATGTGCCGGAATGAACCGGATGTACAAAGAAAACCCCGATCTCCGTAAATTATTCGTGAAAAAAGATCTTGCCTGAATGTACTTTTACGGTCCTTTTGGGATACCTATTACCCGATAGAACTATGCGTGGAGCAGGATTCGAACCTGCGAACGCCTTCGCGACGGGACCCTAAATCCCGCTCCTTTGGCCGGTCTCGGATATCCACGCAATGGAGAATAAAGAATCCGGAATCCCCCGGGTCACCGGCTTTTTAAAAAACCAGCGCCCGCGTTCCTCCAGCCCGGTATATTTGTCCGGGGGCGATAAGAGCATATCGCCAGGACCGGTCTTGCTAAAAATGAGGAAATGACCCGGCGCTACATGTCCACCCGGGACACGACCCCATGGATCTTGTCCGAGGGGAGTTTGTAGAACTGGACAACAGACGGGGACAGGCGTTTTATGGCAGCAAAGATCCGCCAGACTGCATGGGTGGTGATGATGTCCTCCATGCCGTAGAAGATCGTCTTCTCATCGATCTCCGCTTCTTTTAAGATCGTGCCGATATCGACAATCTCCATGTAGCCGAGATAAATTTCAAAGATCGAAAGCCCCGGGGTGATCTCCCGGGTAACTCCCCACGTCACGCCAAACGGCTGCTCGGTCCTGTTGATAGAGATAACGATATTGTCGTCATAAACGATGTTGTTCGTGAACATGATCCGGGAAACGTACTGGGGAAGTTTCCTGAAGTCCCGGGCAAAGAAGAGCGCTGTTCCCGAGATCCGGTTGACCGAGCGGTAGACCTCGTTGAATTTCGGGATGAAATTCTCGAGCGGCATGGGAGTCAGTGCAGCAGCGAGTTTCTTCTGGCCGCCAACATAGATCATGATGATACTGAACGGGATGAAGGCGATGAGGAGCGACCAGTAGCCCCCGGCAGGTATCTTGTGGAAATTGGCGATGAGGAACGCGGTCGCGACAACCAGGACACCCGACGCGATGATGGTCTTGACGATCTCCCCCCGGAGGGCATAGATCCACACGATCATAATTGCCGTGATCGCCATCGTGCCGCTGACCGCAAGCCCGTATGCGTGCGTAAGGTTGTTGGAGGTCTGGAAGATAGCAATGACCAGCAGGACCGCAGCAAGGAGGAGCCAGTTGACGATATCGATGTAAATCTGGGAGCGGAGATGGGGAGACGTGTATTCAACCCGCAGCAGTGGCATGATGCGGGTAGTGAGTCCCTGGTACACAATCGAGAAGATACCAGATATCATGGCCTGCGATGCGATGACCGTTGCGGCAATGCTGAGCACCAGGAACGGGATGTACAGGAATGCAAACTGGGAATACACCATCTCGAAGAGGATGTTGTGGGCTCCCGGGTGAGTCATCAGGAATGCACCCTGGCCGAGATAATTGATGACAAGCGCCCCGAATACCAGGTACCATGCCCGGATGATAGGTTCGCGGCCAAGGTGTCCCATGTCCGCATAGAGGGCTTCGCCCCCGGTGGCACAGAGGATGACGGAGGAGAGGATCAGAAACCCTTCAATCCCGTGATGCAGCAGGTAGTTGACCCCAACCAGGGGGTTGAGGGCAAGCAGTACCTGGGGTGCTGCGAAGAGGGCGAGAAGTCCGCCAACGGCAAGAAATGAAAACCAGATCACCATGACCGGGCCAAATGCCCAGGCCACGCGTTCCGAACCTCGCTTCTGGAAGGCAAAGAGACCGATTGCAATGATAGCCGCAATCAGCATCAGGAACATCTGGGGAGTGTTCTCAAGGCCCGGGACAAGGAGGATACCTTCAACTGCCGAGAGGATGCTGATTGCAGGTGTGATGACACCGTCGCCGATGAACAGGGATATACCGACAATTGCGAGCAGGGACACGAACGCCACCTTGTTGCCGGACTTGAGAAGAGGAAGCAGGATTTCCTTGAGCACGATCGTGCCGCCTTCACCTTTCTTACCAAGGTGCATAGCAAGGTAGGTGTATTCTACCGTGACCAGGATCGTGAGCGTCCAGATGATGAGCGAGAGAATCCCCATCACGTTCTGGGGTGTGGGAGGGATGAGGAGGAAGATCGCGGTGAATGTGTAAATAGGGCTGGTCCCGATATCGCCGAATACGAGACCCATTGATTTGACGATTCCGGGCATGGCAAAATAATTTTTCAGCATTGGTTCATTACCTGTCGTGAGAAATAGGGTATAATCCTTTCTCTTTTACTACTGGGACAAGGACTATTTTCTAGAGATCCATCGTGTCCGGCCCGGCTTTCTGCTCTTTTTTCTCTTCCGTGTAGATCCGGTAACTGGTGATGACGAGGACAACTATCAGCGGTCCCAGCACGAATCCGGCAAGACCCATGGTCATGAGTCCCCCGACAATCCCTACGAACATAACAAGGAAGTTGACCTTCACCCGCCGGCCCACCAGTGCCGGGCGGATATAGATTTCCGGCACCAGCGATACCCCAAGGTAGCCCAGGACAAAGAGGATAAAGACGCCCCGTGTATCCCCGAGTGCCAGGGCAAAAGCTCCGATAATGATGAAGGCAATGGAAGACCCGAGGATGGGAATGAGCTCGCAGAACGCGGCAAAAAACGAGTAGAAGAAGATGTTGCCGTACCCAAGGAAATAGAAGACCGGCACGGCAATAAAAAACGTGAGTGCGGCAATAGCTATCTGGACAACGTACACCGTGTACAGCGTATCGGATGTGACCTCCGACAACCGCGTCACGTACTTCTGTCCCGGCTCCGGAATATGGCCGATGAGTTTATTCCGGATCTCCTCTCCCCGGAGGAAGAGGATGAAGAGCGTGAAGAAGAATACAAACATCTTGAAAAGGATAACCGGCAGGTACGCAAACAGGGTCTTCTCGTAATCGACAAAGAGTGCAAATGCCTCGTTGAGCATGACAGCGAGGTTACCCTTGTTGATGGGAACCCCGTACGCCATGGGATTTGTTGCTGAATTATTGAGCCAGATCCCGATGGTCTCGAACATTCCGGACAGCGTGCCGGCATTTGCGGAGAAGATGGCAAGGGTAAGTGCTACCGCTGCACAGGACCCAAGAAGAACAATTACCGTAAGGGAAGCTGCCGCAAGCACGGGACGCATGCGGGCAGACATTTTCTTATATAATGGAAAGAGGACGATTGCGAGCGATGCCCCGAGCAGTACCATATCCATTACCGCCCAGAAAACAATGATGGCCCCAAGGGTAAGCAGGAGCAGGAGGATGAACGGGTAATGTTCGGAGCGGATCGAAGCCATGGATCAGTACCAAGTGGGAGGCGGTTGGCTATAATTAATACTATGACTCATGTCCTGCCGTATTCCGGAAACGATAGCCATAACAATATAAGCCTCCCAATCTCCTTGGTTATCAGATGAAGCGCATCGAGCATATCGCCATGATCGCGCATGACATGGGACTCATCTTCGAGTTCCTGGGCATCGCGTCCCTCGTGCCGTTCGTTGTGCTTGCAATTTTCCAGGAATGGGATCTTCTCCTCCCGCTGGCCACCGCCCCCCTCATTTTTCTTGTTCTCGGGCTCGCAATCTCGCATATCCCCCACGAGGACCTGGAGCCCTCGTTCTCGGTCACCTTGAGCGCCGTTGCCCTGTCATGGCTCGCTATCGCATTCATCGGTGCGCTCCCGTTCGTCTTCGGGCTGAACATGTCCTACACGGACGCGGTCTTCGAAGCCATGTCCGGCTGGACCGGAACCGGCTTTACAATGCTCTCTTCGGTTGACACGACACCCAACACCCTCCTCTTCTGGCGGTCTTTCATGCAGTGGATCGGCGGGATCGGGATCATCGCGTTTGGGATCTCCCTCCGGCGCAAGACCCGGGTCTCGCTCTTCCGGCTGTACCGGGCCGAGGGCCGGGAAGAAGAGCTCGTCTCCGCATCGGCATCGAGCAGCCGCCGGATGTGGATGATCTACCTTGTGCTGACCTTTGCCTTCACCGGCCTCATCATGCTCGTGGGTATCCCCCTCTGGGATGCGCTGAACCTTGTCATGGTTGCGATTGCCACCGGTGGGTTCACGATTCACACCGCTGGTGTATCCTATTACAACAACCCGTATCTTGAAGCGCTCCTTATCCCCGTCATGCTGGCCGGGGCAATCCCGTTCAAGGTATTCTTCCTCCTCTATTACGGCAAAATCCGGGACATGTTCCACGACCGGGCCGTGCGGGCACTCCTCCTCATCGCCCTTGTCGGCTCCATCCTAACCTCGCTCGACCTGTTCATTTTCGGCAATATCACCATCACCTCGGCGTTCCGCCAGGGTGTTTTCACGGCAGTATCGGGCCTGTGCACCTGCGGGCTCCAGAACACGAGCCCCCATTACTGGGTCACCATCCCGCTCGCTATTGTGACCCTGATGATGTTCATTGGCGGTGCGATGGGAAGCGCCGCCGGGGGTGTCAAGGTAAACCGGGTGATGCTCGTGTACGAAGGCGTCAAATGGTGGTTCCGGCGTTTTTTTGCCTCCAGCCGGGTCCTCGTCCCCCTCCGGTTCGGCGGCAAGACCATGTCGAAAAAGGTTTCCGATCTTGCCATCTCCAATAACCTGCTTGTCATCGTCATTTACGTGCTTACGATCTTCGTTGCCGTGCTCGTTACCCTTCACCTCTATATCACATCCTTCCGGCTGGAGGAAGTGGTCTTCGAGATGGTTTCTGCGCTCAGCAATGTCGGGCTCACGACCGGGTTCATCAGCGCGGCAAGCCCGGTTTCCATAAAATGGATCTTCATCTTCCTCATGTGGCTCGGGAGGCTTGAGATCGTGCCGTTCATCATCATCCTGATGGGTGTTGCCAAGGCCCTCCACGATGACATCTCCCGTGAAGACGATGATGCCGGTGACGAACCCGGCCATGTCCCGTAACGGTTCTCTCTCTTTTCCGGCAACGTGCAATCACCTCATCGCTTATCTTGGTGCAGAGCGAACAGTTGAGGATACGGTGATCAATGGCTGAGGTAAACATTATCGGGACAGCGCACGTCTCGCAACAGAGCGTTGATGAAGTGCGGACTGCGATTGCGGAATATAAACCGGACGTTGTTGCCGTGGAACTCGATCCCTCCCGGTTCCAGGCCCTGAAACGGCAGGCCCGGGACCCTACGGTTGACGATGTCCTGGAAGTGAAGAACTTCAATTCCCTGCTTGTCCAGTGGCTCCTCGCCTACCTCCAGCGCAAGATCGGGATCGATGTCGGCGTCGACCCGGGCGCAGAGATGAAGGCGGCAATCGAGGAAGCCGAGAAGAACAATATCCCCATAGCGCTTGTTGACCGCGATATCCGCGTCACCCTTATGCGGTTCTGGCATTCCATGGGATTCTTCGAGAAGATCAAGATGATCTGGGCGCTCATCATTTCCATTGCCGAAGTCGACAACGGCCAGGAGATCGATATCGAGTCCTTAAAAGAGCAGAACGTGATCGATGTCGTGATGGAGGAGTTCCGCAAGTTCTCCCCGAACGGTGCCCGGGCACTCATTGACGAACGGGATGCATTCATTGCCCACCAGCTGGTCATCCTGAAGACCCAGCGCCCGGACGCGAGGATCCTCGCCGTTGTCGGGGCCGGCCACCGGCAGGGTATCTCCAATTACCTGGACAACCCGGCAGAGCTCCCCCCCTTCGAAAACCTGGTCCGGGAACCGAAGACCTTCCCGTGGGCAAAGATCTTCGGCTTTGTCGTCACCGCACTCTTTGCTTTCCTGCTGGCGGCGATCGCGTTCTCGGGAGTTGGCTGGAATGTCCTCCTGTATGCGTTCCTCTTCTGGGTGGTCATCCACGGCGTCCTTGCCGCACTCTTCACCCTGCTTGCGGGCGGCCATCCCTATTCTGCGATCACCTGTTTCTGTGTAGCGTGGATGACTTCCTTAAACCCGATGCTCCATGCGGGTTGGATTGCTGCTTATGTCGAGGCCCGGGTACGGAAACCGCCGATCACGGATTTCCGGAAGATCTATGAATGCGAATCCATTGGCGAGATGGCAAAAGTGCCGCTCTTCAAGGTCGTTCTTGTCGCAGCTCTCGCCAATCTCGGCAGCCTGCTTGGAACCGTCCTGTACTTCATCTTCGTCTTCCCGGTGCTCGGGATCGACCCGGGTGTTGTCATATCTACCGGTATCCACAACATGTGGACGTGGATTACCGGCATCCTCTGAATTTAGAGCGGGTGCCTGTGGCCCGTAACCGGATCATCCGTCCCCCACCGGTTTATGTGCCGGACGCTGGCACAAAACACAACAACCATTTAAGTATCATTCCCTAACTCATTGTTGTGAGCTGTACTATGGCAGATCGTTTTACCTTATCCTCGTGGAGTATGATCCCGGTCGCGGCACTGGTTATCCTCGTGCTTGCCGGGCTTACCGTCCCGGCATCGGCAATGAACCTCTCCATCTCGGAATACCGGGGCAATGTTCCCGCCGGCGGTACCATCAGTTATGCGATCCTGGCCAGCAATTCCTGGGAAGATGAACCGGTTGACCTTCTCGTGGATGTCGATGGGATCAATCAGAAACCGGATTTACAATACTTCTTTGTAGAACCGATCAAGGATACCTACACCTACTCTGCCCGGAAATTTACTTCGGTCCAGGAGAGTGCAATCCATCTCGACCGGGGAAGCAAGAAGCAGATTATCCTGACGTTCAGGTTCCCTGCGGATATCGGGGATGGCGGCAGGTATGCCATGGTTGTTGTCCATACCCTTGCGGGAAAAAATGTCACCGCATCGGACACCGCGATCCCGGTATTCTTAACGATCCTCGGGAGTGATCCCACGGTCTCGGGCAGCATAACCCGTCTCGCGGCAGAAGATGTCACGGCCGGCCATGCAGTCACGGTGACCACCGGCTACAAGAATACCGGCAAGAGCCTCCAGGAAAAAACCGTGAATACCGTTACCGTATCGTCAGAGGACGGGAACGTTGTTGCAACGAATTCTACCGGGCTTTCCGGCGCGGGGCTCCTCCCGGATAAATCGTATGAATTTACTGCCCGGCCCGACATCCGGGCCCTGCCTGCGGGAACCTACACGATCCTCTCACGAGTGGTGGCTGACAGGGAAACGCTCGACCGGAAGTCCATGACGTTCACGATTTCTCCTGCACCGGGAGCCCCGAGCCCCGTCCCGACAACCACATCGGCTCCTGCGATCCCGACCACGGCAGCTAAATCGTCCCTGCCACCGGTACTCGGTCTCGTTGCCCTTGCGGGAGCCATCGCGATGATCTCGCTCCGGCAGAGATCCTAATCCACCTTTTTTATTGTAATGCGCTGCCCGAAGCGCACGACTATCCGGGCAGGTCCCGGCATTTCACAAGACCCGTCATCTCTTATTTTTCAGCGCAGTTCTGCAATCTCCTTGTCGATCCAGTCCTGAATGATGAGCTTCAGCTCGTTCCGGCTCATCCCGGGCCGGTACTGCTGCCGTATCGCGATCTCCAGGGTGTCGAGAACCGGTGTCACTATGGCAAAATAGGACTGCGGGCCGGTGAACCCGCCTTTCTTCCCGAGATGGATCATGACGAGCTCGTTGAGGTGTTCCAGCTCGCCAGTCATATCGATGAGGGTTTCCAGGGTCATGGCCGCCGGTGCAGCGGACTGGGGTACCTGCCGGTCCATGGACTCAGCACCGCATTCCGGAAAACCGGGTCCGGGGGATTCATTATCGGGCATGATAGTGGTCTTCTCTCTCTTGTGCAGGATCCGATTTTCGATCCTGCCCGGCTGAATACATAGCGTACAATTTCCATGCATTAAATTCTTGCCCGGCCGGGCTGATCGCAAAGGTTTATGCATTGCCGTGCACTCTCCTTGTTAATAATCCCCGCGTGATCATGTCAAGCACCGCACTCCTTGTCATCGAAGGGCTCTGGTGGACCCCCGAGCAGAAACCCAAACGGCCGTCCGTCCTTCTCTTCTTAGAAGGCCTTGAAAGTTACCGTGGCGATTTCAATATCTATTACGCCAACTTTTACGAGAAGATCGGCTTCCGCCGGGCGCTTGAAGACGACCTCACCAACACCCGCGAGGACCGGCTCTTCCTGTACGTGGCAGCCCATGGGACCGGCAAACGGATCGGGGGACTCAAGGCAAAGACCGGCATGAAACTCCCGGCCATGTTCAAGGCCGTGAAGAGTGCGGCCAACTATTCCAATATCGAAGGCGTCCTGATAGGCTCGTGCAGTGTCGGCAACAATATCGACGACTTCATCTCGACTACGAAAAATTCCCACATAGCCTGGATCTTCGGGTACACCTGCGAGATCGGCTGGATGGCGAGCACGCTTATCGATGTCTCGATCTTCGAGCACCTCATGAAACTCAAAAAAAGCGATCTCAAGGACCGGAAAAAGATCCTCAATGCGTTTGTCAAGGCCCTCAGCCGGTTCAACGGGGATTTTTTGCTCTGCCGGATGAAGGGAAAGAACATTCCCTTAAAAAATGCCATCACCCTCGTTGTCCAGCCCCGGGCCCCCGGGCTCAAAGCCGAAGACGAGACCGGGTACCTGCTCGAAAAACTGGGCTGGACTGCCTGAACCCTGCCGCAACGGGTTATACGGGTTTTACTTTTATCTCCGGTTTTGGCAGGTAGGGGATCAGGGCTGTCGCAATCTTTGCAAGGTTCATGGACTGGAGCACAACTTTTCCCGGCCCGGTAAGGGTGGTGACAAAGAGCCCTTCGCCGCCAAAGAGCGATGTCGTCACGCCCCCGGCAAGGGAGACATCGTAACTGACGGTATTGTCAAAACCGACAACAAGGCCGGTCTGGACCTTGACCACTTCCCCGGGTGCAAGGGTCTTTTCGATGATGTCGCCGCAACAGTGGAGGAGCACGGTACCGCTGCCGGTCATCTTCTGGAAGATGAACCCGCTCCCGCCAAAGAGCCCGGCCGGGATGTTTGCCGTAAACGCAATGTCCAGCTCCACGCCTTCGTCGCAGCAGAGAAACGAGTCCTTCTGGGCAATGAATTCCCGGCCGGATGCGATCCCGACAGCAAATATCTTGCCGGGAATCGTGCCGGCAAACGAGACAAAGCCCCCGGCATCCCCGGATACAAACCGGGTGAGGAAAATGCTCTCGCCCGATACCGCACGTTTCAGGCCGGAGATGATGCCGCCTTTGAGCTGGCTCTCCATTGCCATTGCGCCGCTCATGTTGACCATCGAACCGGCTTCGGCATAAATGCCATCGCCGGCTTTCAAATCAATCTTTGCCATCTGGAGGTTGTTGCCGATGATCTCGTAGTCCATAGTGTTCCCGACAGATGATTCGGCGGAAAAGTACAAATGTGTTTGGGAATTTTTCACGTGTCCTGCGCACAGCCAAGCCTGCCCCGCATTATCCGGATACCCGGCAAACCACGCTATTAATATCATCCCTGCTGATCATTGTGTAAAGGATCCCCGGTCCTTCACGGAGAAAACCAATGAGAAGTTTGTCCGACCTGCTCTGGAATAACCCGACCTTTAAGAAGATCGGCCTTGCCGTTTTTCTCATTGGCCTTGCCGTTTCCGTTTTCATCTTCATTGCTGCCTTCCAGCAGACCCATGACCTCCTTATGGAATCGACCGAACACGAGAGTCTCTCTTCCGCCATTTCTGCGGCCGGGACTATCGATGGCGACATGCTCCGAAGCCTCAGGCCGGGCGACGAGAATACGAGTTCCTACCTGACGATCCGGGATAATCTCAACCATTTCCGGGATACGAACCCGGATATCCGGTACATCTACACCATGAACCGGGTAAACGGGACCGTTGCTTTCATTGTTGACGGGGATTATAACAATCCGTCAGCAGTAGTGCCCGGTGCACGTATCGGGGAACCCTATACCAACGTCACCCCGGCTCTTCTGAACGGCTTTTATGTTCCAATTACGGAGGCCGGTTTCACTACCGACCGGTGGGGCACGGTCCTGTCGGCATATGCACCGGTGTACAATAAGCGGGGCGAAGTTGTCGGGATTGTCTGCACTGACCTCGATGCAACCACGCTCTCTTCGCGCATGACGACCCTGAAGATCCTTTTCTTCCTCGTCCTGCTTGGAACCTTTGTTCTCGCCCTATCGTTTGCGGCCTTTACCGCATCCATGCAGGAGCATGCCTTCAAAGTCCTGCGGGAGAACGAGGAATACCTCACAACGATCATGCATTCCATCCAGGCCGGTGTTCTCATCATCGATGCGGACACGCACATCATTACGGATGCCAATCCCAAGGCTCTCGTGCTTATCGGGGCAAAAAAAGAGGAAGTTGTCGGGAGGACCTGCCACACGTTCGTCTGCATGGCCGAAGAGGGCAGATGCCCGATCACGGATCTCCACCAGACCGTTGACAATGCGGAACGGCTCCTCATCGATATCAACGGTGAGAAGATCCCGGTCATCAAGAGCGTGAACCGGATCACGCTCGGGAGCAGGCTGATGCTCATCGAATCCTTTGTCGATATCCGCGAGCGAAAGGCGATGGAGGAGCAGAACGCCCAGCTTATCCGTGAGCTGGAATCCGCGAACACCGAGCTCAAGGATTTTGCATATATCGTTTCCCACGATCTCAAGGCGCCTTTGCGGGCGATCGGGTCCCTCTCCCAGTGGCTGTATACCGATTACAAGGACAAGTTCGATGAGGATGGCAAAGCCCAGCTGGACCTTCTCGTTAACCGGGTCCACCGGATGCAGAACCTGATCGAAGGGATCCTGGAATATTCCCGGGTCGGCAGGGTCCAGGAACAAAAGGTGGCTGTCAGCCTCGATGCCGTTGTCCGGGAATCTGTCGAGAACCTCTCCGTTCCATCCCATATTTCCGTGACCGTCGATACACCGCTTCCCGTCATCCTGTATGAAAAGACCCGGATCCACCAGGTCTGCTCGAACCTGATCGGAAACGCTGTCAAGTACATGGACAAGCCGGTGGGGGAGATCCATATCGGCTGCGTTGAGGAAGGAGATTTCTGGAAACTGTATTTCCGGGACAACGGGCCCGGCATTGATGCAAAATATTACGACAAGATCTTCCAGATCTTCCAGACGCTCAGACCCCGGGACCAGGTCGAGAGCACCGGTATCGGCCTCTCGATCGTGAAGAGGATCGTGGAGACGAATGGCGGCAGGGTCTGGGTGGAATCCGAAATTGGAAAAGGAAGTATTTTTTACGTTGCCGTGCCGATATCACGGACAACGGATAGTGGAACGCCATGAATAACGATAAGACCATACTCCTTGTTGAGGACGATATTGTCGATATGATGTCGGTGAAACGGGCACTTAAGGATCTCAAGGTCACCAACGCCCTTTTCCATGTGGAGAACGGAGAAGAGGCGCTGGAGTTCTTAAGAAACCCGGCCAATGAAAAACCGGCTATCATTCTCCTTGACATCAACATGCCCAAGATGAACGGGCACGAGTTCCTCGCCATTGTCAAGAAAGACGAGGATCTCAAAAGAATTCCCGTGATCGTTCTCACCACGTCGCGGGGAGAGCTCGACAAGATTCAGAGTTTTGACATGGGCGTTTCCGGGTACATGATCAAACCCGTGGATTACCAGCAGTTCGTGGAAGTCATGCGGACGATCCGGCTTTACTGGACGCTGAGCGAATTACCCGGATAACCCCTATGACCCTGTCCCCTGGGAACAACCGGAACTTAACGCTGCTCCTGATCGAGGACGACCGTGTCGACCAGATGGCGTTCAACCGGGTGATCCGGGACCAGCAGCCCACGTACACGGTACGGATTGCCAGCTCCCTTGCGGATGCCCGGACGATCCTTGCAAACGAAAAGGTTGACATTGTTATCTGCGATTTCTATCTTGGCGACGGGACACCGTTCGATATTATCCCGGGGCTTAAGGAACGGGGAATACCTGTCATCGTCGTCTCCGGGGCCGAGGATGAGGATTCGGCAGCCGACGCGAAACGGAAGGGCGCATTTGACTACATTGTCAAGGACCAGAACTACAATTACCTCAAGGCACTTCCCCTGACTATCGAGCGGGCTCTCGGCGACGGGTCGCATGCTGTCCTGGACCCGCCCGGCAAAACAGCGGTTCCCGCAACTATCCCGGCGCCCGGTGCGGACATCCCCCCCGACAAGGAAGAGATCCATTTCCGGCGTCTTGTCATCGACCAGTCGGAGCTGATCGCCCGGTACCGCCCGGATGGGACCATCCTTTTTGTCAACGATGTGTACTGCCGGTATTTCGGGAAAGCCCGGGGCGAGCTGATCGGGCGGCCTTTCGAGCCGTTCCTGCCAGAGGATGAACGGGCCGCTCTTGAAAAACAGCGGGTTCGCCTGAATTTTGAAAACCCTGCCGGCTCGTCCGAGTACCGGGTCCACCTTCAAGGCGGGAGCCTGCGCTGGATCCGGAGAACCGACCGGGCGCTTTTCGATGAAGCCGGCACCATCATCGAGTACCAGATGGTGGCAACCGACATCACCGAACAGAAGATGGCGGAGGAAGCGCTGCGGGAGAGCGAAGAGCGCTACCGGATGCTGGCGGAGCACGCGTTCGACGGTATCCTGATCCAGGACCTGGACGGGACCATCCTGTACGTCAACCAGAGCATTGTCCGGATGTTCGGGTATTCCCGCATGGAGGACGTGCTTGGGAAAAATACCCTCTCCTTCGTGGCCCCTGCATTCCGGGAAACGGTTATCCGCGACCTCCAGAACGTCATTGGCGGAAACCAGGGATATCTCCAGAAATACACGGCCATAAAACCCGGCGGGGAGGAGATCATTGTCGAATCGGTCGGCACTCTGATCCCATACCAGGGCCGGACCGCGAACATCGTTGCCCTGCGGGACGTTACGGAACGGGAGAATGCCTTACTCCGGCTCCAGAAAGAGCTTGACCGGAAAAAGGATTTCATCAATGTCGCGGCCCACGAACTCCGCACCCCGCTCCAGCCGGTGATCGGGTACTTGGACCTGCTGCTCGATGATGCGAGTAGTTTCCGGATCCCGACGGATGCCCTTGAGATTCTCAAAAAGATCCGTATGTATGTAGAGTCGGAGCGGCACATGGTGAGCCAGATCCTGGAACTCAGTCTCCTTGAATCGGTCCACGAGCACTACTGGCCGCAGATAGCGCCGGTTGGGATCCGGGAACTTGCCGAACTGGTGATCCGGCAGGGTAACTACGATGCCGCTGCGGGCATCACCGTGAATGTCCCAAAAGATGCCGTGATCATGAGCAACGGTCCGTACATCCACGAGATCCTGGACGAGATCCTCTCGAACGCGGTGAGTTATTCGGATCCGCCCCGGATTATTACGGTCGGTTGGGAAGAGACGGAAACGGAAGTGCGGGTTTCCTTTACGGACAACGGGATGGGCATCCCGCCGGAGAAGCTGGAGATCATCTTCGACCCGTTCTATATCAGCGATTCTGACAAGCTCTCGCGGAAGTATGGCCGGCTTGGCGTGGGACTGACAATGGCCCGGAGCCGGGCGGTCCGGCTCGGGGGGAATATCTCGGTTTCAAGTATCCCCGGGTCCGGGAGCACGTTCACGCTGTCCCTGCCGAAAAACCGCGAACCGTGATACCTATCAGTTTCCCGGTTCGATCTTACCCTCCTGTTCCGCAGCTGCCCTGTTCCGCACGGTACACGGAAGGCAAGGCTTAATATTTTTTCCGGCAAGTCTATGCTATGAGCCGATCCCTGTTCATCGGAATCCTGTTTGTTGTCGTTGTCCTGATCGCTGCTGCCGGGTGTACCGGCCAGCAAAGCAAGGCGGTCGTGGCGCCGTCCGTGACGATTGCCGTGCCCGATGGCGATGCTACGCAGAAGACGTTTACTTCCCTGCCGCAGTCCCCGCTCAATGAGAGCGAACGGGCTGATGTCATTTACCTGCAGGAAGAAGAGAAGCTCGTGCACGATCTCAATGCCGCGTTTGCCGCACAGCACTCCGGTGTCCCGGTCTTCCTGAACATTGCAAATGCATCGAAAGTCTACATGACTGCCGACAATGTGATTCTCCAGCGGTACAATATCACGAACCCGGAGAAGGATGGTTCTGGTGTGTTCGGCAACCAGAAATTCCAGCAGATGTATAATGCCGGCGTCAATAATGGCAGCCTGTCCGTAATGAACGCGCTCACTGCCAGCGCCCTGCTCGAAGACCTGCACATCGCGGATCTTGATGCCGCAATCGGCCGGACGGATAACACCGATGTGATCTTCATCTACCGGCAGGAACTCACTGCTTCGCGCAACAACCTCCGGGTCCTCTCCCAGTGGATTGCTGCGTATGGCGGTACGTATGCCCCGACCTTCATCTCACAGAGTTATTACAATAACCTGGTCAGCACACCGGCCGAGCCGGTGCCGGCGAGATAATTTTTTTGGATTTTTTCTTTTTGTGCATTGTTTGCCCGGTTCGGTTTGTATCTGTACGGATCGGTCACTTATTTGAAACGAATACCGGTCTCCAGAGTGATAGTGATCCCGATCGATGGGATCCTGCCAGAAACCGGTGAAGTGAATTCCGGCTGAAATCGTTGGTGCGGATCCTGGCCGGTGAGCCGTGCCGCCAATTGTCGGAGTGTGTGATGATGGCGGGGAATTGCACTGGATAACGGCCTCCCCGTTTCCGGTGTCAACCCACTAATAATCATCAGAAAACTCTCCAAATCAAGTCCCGATTGTCAAAACAAACCAGAATTTTTGACCATATACTGCGTTCCAGAGCACCTTATTGCGTTTTGGCGGGCCACTTCCTGCTGCCCTCGCCCATTGGTCTAACGAAAAATTTCTGGCAAAAACTCACCCAGCTCCTTAAAAGGCTGAAAGTCACTCCATTGGGCATTCCGGGCACGTATTATGCCCCGATACAATCCGGGCGTTTTACGCGGTTTTTCAAAAATGGCCCGTTTGCCAAACCGGGCATTTTGCAGGGTTTTTGGGGTCTCACGTCATGGTCTGGCATGATGGGGGTGCTCTCCGACGGAGTGATGGTAATCGGGAACCTCGATGTGAAGCCATGCTGTGCAGGTGAAATGATTGTTTGCAATTTTTTCCCCTTTCGGGAATATTACCCGTTCAGGTACATTTTTCGCTGTATCCATAAGTTCCTCCGTATCGTTTCACCACAACGAATCTTTCCCGCGGTCAGGTCGGTTTGAAAACCTGGTTAACCATTTCCATTCTCTTCTTAAGGTCGGACCCTTCCAGTTCTTTCACAACGGATTCAAGTATCACCTGAATGTCGATGTGCTGGGGGCATTTCTCCATGCACTGTCCGCACTGGGTGCACAGGGACGCAAACTCGGGCTCCCCAAGGCCGACAGCGCCGCCCAGCCGTGCAGCATACAGGAATTTTTCCCCTTCGGGATTGTCGCCCAGGTACAGGTTGTTGTAATGCTCAAAACACAAGGGGATGTTTACCCCGGACGGGCAGGGCATGCAGTACTGGCAGCCGGTACAGCCCACCTTCATCAGCTCGCGGTACTTCTTCTCAACTCTCTTTACCAGCCGGAGTTCCGCATCGGTCAGCGAATCGGGGAACGCGTCGTCCGCCACCCGGAGATTTTCCCGGATGTGCGTCTCCTCGTTCATGCCGGAGAGGACGACCGTAACTCCTGGATGGTTCCATATCCAGCGGAGCGCCCATTCGGCTGCGGTCCTCGTTGTCGGGGCCTCGTCCCAGATCTTTTTTACGGTTGGAGGTACGGTCCTGGTAAGGTTCCCTCCCCGGAGGGGTTCCATGATGATGACGCCGAGGCCTTTTTTTGCAGCATATTCAAGTCCAGCGGTTCCTGCCTGGTTCTGCTCGTCCAGGAAATTGTACTGGATCTGGCAGAAGTCCCAGGGATAGGCGTCCACGATCCGGTTGAAATCCTCTCCGGCACCATGGAATGAGAAACCCGCATTCGTGATGCGTCCGTCCGCTTTGGCGCTGTCCAGGAAACCGGCAACGCCTAGTTTTTCGACCTTGTCCCACAGGTCGCCGATAAGGGCGTGGACGAGATAGTAGTCGATGTGATCGGTCTGGAGTTTCTCCAGCTGGGCATTGAGGTATGTATCCATATCCTCCCGCTTTTCGATCAGCCAGGAAGGAAGTTTTGTTGCAAGCCTGACTTTCTGCCGGTACCCGTCCGAAAGGGCCCGGCCCACGAATGGCTCGCTCTCGCCCATGTGGTAGGGCCAGGCCGTATCAACATAATTTACCCCATTATCGATTGCGTACCTTACCTGTCTCGTTGCCCGTTCTTCATCGATCGAGCCATCCGGCTTTGTCGGAAGACGCATGCATCCGAACCCGAGGATGGAGAGCTCGTCGCCGCTCTTTGGCTTTTTCCTGTACAGCATTTTCCTTCACCCTGATTTTTTTATTTTTTGATCCACTGAATTTTCAAGAAGATTATTCTGGTGATTTTATTTTTTCATTCCCCGTTCACGCAGCCACACGGATACATCATTCCCTGCATTTTTTACATCCCCGCCCCGGATGGCAAGACCCTCGAGGACTTCTGACTGCGGGCAGGTCTTCCTGATGTCAGAGACACTCCGCCCGAGCCCGCTTCCCTCGTGGGTGCAGAACGGGGCAATGGTTTTTTTGGAAAAGTCATAATGCTCTAAGAACGTGAAGACCGGCATCGGCATCGTTCCCCACCAGTTGGGGTAGCCAAGGAAGATCAGATTATAGGAATCCATCTTTTCCACCTGTCTTGTCAGCTTCGGCCGGGCACTCGTACGGAGTTCCGCTTGTGCCACTTCCGTGGTTTTTGTATAATCCGCGGGATATGCATTCACTGCTTCGATATGAAACAGTTCGCCTTTTGTCATCTCCTGGATCATCCGTGCCATGACTTCCGTGTTGCCGACCGGCAGGTTCACGATCTCTCCGTTGAGATAATTGTTTCCCGGGCGCGAAAAACAGGCAACCAGGCATTTTCCATCAGGTACGCTCATGTTCTTTTCGTTCATGTTCGCATCCCTTTGCGGTATTTCTGAAGTCGCCAACCGTTTGTCCATGACGGACCCCTCATACGTTCTTTCCCATCTTATATGCCTGCTCCATGGCCGGGCTCCTTTTGATGTCCCCGATCTTCCCTGCACCGGTCCCGTAGACTGTACCTTTCTCGTTCAGACCTCCGTAACAGTATGTGAAACCTCTGAACCCTTCAATCGTCCTTTCAAGCGCCTCTTCACTGGTGTCCGCTCCCGTGACGATGAAATAAATGTCTTTGTTACCTAAATCAGGATATTTCGGATGAGTCCTGTCAATCAGGGTCTTCATCTGCGCATTCATGGTGTAAAAGTATACGGGAGTTGCCATTACTATGACATCGGCCGCTGTCATTTTTTCCAGGATTCCGGCCATGTCATCCTTCTGGACACATTTCCCCCCGTTACTCTGGCATGCCATGCAACCCAGGCAGAAATGGATCTTTCTCTCTCTTAAGAAAATCTTCTCTGCATGATTACCGGCTTCCGTTGCACCTTTCATGAACTGGTCGCATAACAGATCTGAATTTCCGCCCTTCCGGGGACTGGCTGACAAAATTAAAACTCTTTTACTCATTGCAACAACCTCCAACCGGTTTTAAGACACTATCGTGGTAAACGGCAGTGTTTTCCATCCATCAACCGGCTCTTATCGTATCGCCCGTCTTACTACAGTATTTATCATGTATGTATGGCACATATAGTGCATACAAACAAATATGTTACATACTGACAGGAATGATACTATGGACTCTCCCCCGAAAAAATACAAGTACAGCTGGGGAATCGAGGCAACGCTGGATGTGATCGGCGGCAAATGGAAACCGCTGGTCATCTACCAGCTCAAAGACGGGACCTTGCGTTTCAACCAGATTGCGGACCGGGTAACGCCCCGGATCACCCAGAGGATGCTGACAAAAGAGCTTCGCGAACTTGAGAAAGACGGTCTTGTCACGAGAAAGGTTTACCCGCAGGTGCCGCCGAAAGTGGAGTATTCGCTCACGGAACGGGGAGGTTCCCTCATCCCGATTCTCGATGATCTCTGTGACTGGGGATATAAGCACATGAATGACGACATCGAGTTCAAGTGCGAGGAGTAAATTCTTTTTTCATCGGTCATTTGCAACCCGTTATAGTGAACCGGTACTGTTTTCCCGGCGGCTCCGGAAGGGATGGCTCTGATACATGTGCCGTCAGGTTTTTTGCGGACTTACTCGGGCATTATTTCCCGGATCCGGCCCGGTTGTTTTAGGGATCCCCCGACCAGAAAAAATTGCAGCAATCCACCACCCCCGTCCTGATAACTTTTAACAGCCCTGCCATGAAAATGTTGGAGGAGCCCCCTTGAATTTTTTTTGCGGGTCTGGTTGTGAAATGGCAAGCTGGGCCGGACAAATTTCCGGGAGCGATGCCTTACGCGGGAAAACGCCTTGCCGGATTTTGCCCTTGCGCACTTTCCTGTACCTTTTAAAAAATGAATTTATCCGGCGGGATTCGGTGAAGGTTGTGGGGAAAGATGTGCAAGGGAGTGTTATCTCGACAACGGCGCAAGGTTCAGGGCCTGGTCTCGCATGTGCCTGCCGGTCTTAAAACCGCTCCGGATATATTTCCTTCCGTGGAATCGCCATTGGATCCGTTTTAAAAATCCCGGTATGCCTGTTTCCGGTAATCGATTTCAAGGACGTGAATGATCAGGACATCGTTATGGATCGAGAGCAGGGCCCGGACATCCCTCCGGACCCGGAGGGAATAGACCGGATGCTCAGGGTTCGATGCTTTCAGTTTTTTGACGAACCGGTATGGATCTTCCTTAATTGTGCTGATCGTGCTGACAACCTTCCGGGCAATTTCCGGTGGAAGTTTCTCCAGATCCCGGTCTGCACGATGGGTATATTTCACCCGGAACGAATTCATCAAACCCCGTATTTCTTCCGGATGTTCTCTTCAGCAATCAGGTTTCCTGATTTGATATCCTTAAGGCCCTCTTCGAGTCCTTTGATCGCCTCCGCACTGAGCGGCTCATCGTCAACGGTGAGATTTATCAGGCGTTCAATAACATCGTTGTAGGATTCCTTCGGGTTTCGTTTCAGGTTGTTCAGCTGAGTTTTGAGATCTTCCCGGATGTAAATGGTGCTCGCTACCTGCATAGTAATACCTATAGGTGGCTATGGGCATTAAGCCATCGATCAGGGTTTTATGTTTTGTTGGAGAATCTGCTGAGTTTTTCCGGTTTTATTCCATCTGGTGCAATCCATTACGCGGGAGAACGTTTTGCCGGGTTTTGCTCTTGCGTTCTTACCGGAATTCCGGTGTTAAAACAATTTGGCCCGGTGGGGGTCTGACGAGGTGTGCAAACAATTCCCTGGGGATCGGGGACGGGGGGGTTCCGGATCACCCGCTCCCGGTTCTCCGGGCAATCTCCACTCTGGAAAAACACCTCGCCTTTCATCCAAAAGGGTCTGTATTGACCGTTTTAATTGGCTAAAATCGTCTCGGATACCCAAAATACGTGCGATACGGCCCTCTCTCAAATTCGCTGTCGTATAATTCGCGAAAAAGTGCGACTCTCAAAAAACCGGTCTTTCAAATCGGGCTTATTTTGCCAAACGGGGCGATTTGCGAGGAGATAATTTAGCGGACCTTTTGAGGGTCCGGCCTTTGCCGGGAAAGGTACGGGGGTGTGAATCTCCGTCGGAGAATATCGTCGGGTTGATCTCTGGTATGTGCTTTTCGGGATACCTAAAACGAGGTCCCAAAACAGGGGTTCTTTTCGATCTGAGCCTACTTACCCCCGTTTTCACTGAGAACCGCCCACCAAAAGCATCTGTTGACGTTTTATATCGCCCCGTAAAATGCTCCATTTTGCCTGAATCGGCTGAAAATTGGTTTTTCTGAAAAAGGGTGTAAAATGGCACTGTTTTTAGCACCTTATTCATGGGATCGACCCTCCGGAATGGCAATCCGGGCTCTTACAGGGCCCGGATTGGGGGGAGGGGGATGAGGAGTTTATGGGTGGGGTGTTACGACGGTGAGGGGGTGGAACATCTCTCTTTTTTTCGTGTTGGTGCGGCATGTTTTCCGGAAGTCTGGATGGGGCCTGGCGGTAAAAATTTTGGTGGAGTTTGCGGAAATTTTTTTGCCGGAATTTTTTGGAAATTTTTTTGCGGGCCGGAAATTTTTGGAAAACTCTTGGCGGATTTTTGTGATGCGAGATATTTTTTGGAGAATCAACGAATTGAAAATTTTTCCAAAAAATTGTGTGTCGGAATCATTCTGCATTAGCGATGTCTTACGCGCAAAACGCCTCGTCGGGTTTTGCGCTACGCACTTACCGGTATCTGGCGCGAGAACAATTTTGCCCAGCGGGTATTCGGTGATGGGGGCGAGCGACTTGATTTGGAAATGGGAGGGGTAGAACTCGCAAAAAAATATTAATTATTGATTACTAGCTGAATCAAATCGAAGCATCTTTTTAAAATAAATATATATTGTGTATTCGTTACAACCGTAGGGGGCAAACCGTTGAAAAAAATATTTGAAATCAAGCAAGAGGACATTGAATCATTAAATTCGCAACAATTACCAGAATTATTATTAACATTAGTTCGATTGGAATCACAAAAACACGACATTCCTCTATCTGGGATCACGGGCTCACTAGATATTACGACAACAGATGGTGGCGCTGATGTCACGGTTTCTTGGCGAGGTACACCAGAAAAAACAGAATGGTTTCCTAGACAAAATATTGTCTTTCAATGTAAAGCAACGGATCTTTCCCCGCAAGAATGTTATAATGAAATACTGAATGAGAAAACTACAACTCTAAAACCTCAAATTTCTCAAGTGTTTGAAGATGATGGCGCTTATATCTTATTTTTTACTCGATCCTGTTCCCCAAAAATGATCTCAAACCGGCTGAAGAAATTTCGTGAAGCAATAAGAGATTCGGGAAATGGAAACTACTCCACTTGCGAGATTCAAATATATGATGCCCAGAAAATTTCGAATTGGGTAAATCAATTTTTACCTGCGATCATATCTGTTTGTGAATATAGAGAACGTTTTTTACCAGATCAGTTGAAAACCTGGAAAGAATGGGAAAAATATTCTGAAAATAAATATCAATATGTATCAGACGCAACATCTCAATCTCAAATTGCTGAATTACAATCTTTTTTTGAAAAACCACAAAGGATTGCCCGAATTGAAGGTCTTTCAGGGTTAGGAAAAACTCGGATGGCGCTAGAAGTTTTCCGACCATCAAGTGATCCATCAACAGGATTCTCAAGACAAGTCTTGAGTGATTCTGTCGTATATATTGACAGCGCAAATTCTTCAAAAATTCTTGATTATATATCGCATTGGAGGAGACAAAAATTAACTGGGATTCTTGTTGTTGATAATTGCGATTTTTCATTGCATAAACAATTAGTAAAAGAAATTGAACATTTGGAGAGCCAATTAAGTCTATTAACATTGGATTATAACATCCAGAAACCTACCGGGGATCTTTTTTATGTCGAACTTAAACCCGTCACCGATGAGGTCATAAAAGGAATAATAACGCAAGCGTATCCAAATCTTCGTCCAACCGATATTGATCGAATTGTCCAATTTGCCCAAGGTTTTCCGAAGATGGCGGTATTGTTATCTGAAGCACGATTGAATGCTGAGGAGGATATCGGTCGAATAAACGATGACGAATTGGTTATGAAACTCCTTTGGGGTCGGCAAATGCCTGATAAAAATGCAGAAATTGTAATTACTGCATGTGCATTATTTGATCGCCTTGGGTTCAGTGAAGACAAGGAAATTCATCGTCAATTCGTTGCAAAAAATATTTGCGAGATTTCTGATGACCAATTCTTTGCTTATGCTCAGGATTTTATTGGGAGGGGAATAATCGATAAACGGCATCGTTTCATTCGCGTTATTCCAAAACCTCTCGCAATAACACTAGCTGCAAAATGGTGGACTCGCTGTTCGCCAGAACGTGCGAGTAAACTGATTAACGGTGGCTTACCCAAAGATTTATCCGTAAACCTATGCGATCAAATGAAAAATCTTCATTTTCTCCCCAATGCACAAAAAACCACCGAAAGTTTATGCGGAAAACAAGCCCCTTTTGGGCAGACGGAGATACTAAATTCAGAATGGGGTTCCCGTATCTTCCGATCTTTAGTTGAAGTGAACCCCAGTGCTACCATAAATGCATTAGATCACGCATTTGGTGATTTATCAAAAGAAGAAATTAAACAAATTGGGCCGGGACGGAGAAATTTGGTCTGGGCTTTAGAAAAACTATGTTTTTGGGAATTCTCTTTTCCGAAATCTGCCCGAATACTTTTAAAATTTGCAGTTTCAGAAACAGAACCCGGACTTGGAAATAATGCAACAGGTCTGTTTGACCAATTGTTCCATTATCTTTTATCTGGAACACAAGCATCACTTCAATTGCGATTGGAAATTATCGATGAAGGGTTATCAACCAACGATCCCGATTATCAAAATGTTTGTATTGCCGCTTTGGGTCATGCACTACAATCCCATCATTTTTCAAGAAACGGGGGTGTTGAAACACAGGGTGGGCGATATCCTCTCGAAGACTGGCGACCAAAAAAATGGAAAGAAGTATACGATTATTGGGATGCCGCTTTAATTCGATTGAAAAAATATGCTTTGAATGATGACGACCTCGGTCTTCTTGCCCGGACCCAAATTGAAAATTCCATAAGTGGAATGCTTTGGTATGGTCGATTGGATATTTTGGAAGACATAATTTTTTCAATTTGTAACGTAAGGGGATACTTTTGGCCCAAAGTCCTGAATGATTTGAAGTGGTTCATTAATCATCATTCAAACGATATTCCCCAAGAGGGTAAAGAAAGAATCACCGGGTGGATAGAAAAAATGGGGCCAAAAACACCTATTGAGTTGGCATATGTTAGAATAATCCATCCATTTATGTTTGATTCATTTGAGGGAGATAATTTTGTTGAAGAATCCCAAATAAAAGTCGAACAATTTGCAATAGAATTATTGAATAGACCCGAAGACTTAGATGCCGTTCTCGACTTATTATCAAAAACTGAATCAATGAACGGGTACTATTTTGGTCACGCTCTTGGAAAACACACAAATAACAAAGACGAATTGTTAAAGAAAATGCTGTTATTTTTACGATCCAGTCCGATTGAGAAGATGAATGGATCTGTTCTTGGTGGTTTATTATCAGCAATCCAGCCAGAAGAACCAGACCTTGTTAATGACTGTATTGAAAAAATCTCTGAAGATACTTTATTAAATCATTTATTATTACCGTTGATAGCTGGCATAAAACCTGAGAAACGAGATTTAGGTCTGTTAGTACAACAATTGAAAAAAGGGACAATAAAAATTGAACAATTTCGCCTGTTACAATATGGCCGAGTGCTTGCCCATTTAAGTACGAACGTTGTTATTGAATTCTTTAATAATTTGTTAAAATTTTCTGATAGTGCATGTCCTGTAGTTTTTGATGTATTATATATGTACACATTTCAAAATGATGAAAAATTGCAGGAATCAATCCCCTTTATAAAAAAATTATTGATCGAAAAAAAGTGTCTTTTTAATTTATTGAAAAGTTCGGAATATTCTCATAGTGAGTTACATAAGATCAATGACCTTTCAGTAGCGATATTAACACAAAAAAATTCGGATTTCCGGTTCGCAGAACAAATTACCAAAGAGATCGTGTTACTTTGTTCAAAAGTCTCGGGACATTTTGGAATAACTAATGATCTTCAAGGACTCATCAGATTATTACTTTCACCTCAATATGTAAAAAAAACCTGGCCGATAATTGGCGACGCGATTGGCACTCAAGATTATCCAACATCGTATTGTTTTAAAGACATACTTGGCTCTCAATCCTCTTGGGGAAAATGGAACGCAAGTATATTGGAATCTATCCCATTACCGATAATTTATCGGTGGTGTGAAAAATATCCAAACATTGCACCTTATTTCTTGGCTGAAGCAATTTTGCCATTAATTGAGATAGACGGTAAGATTGTTTGGAGCCCTTTGACCGAATTTTTATTAAATAATTACGGAACTGATGAAAAAGTTTTATCGAAATTGACTCATAAACTTCACCAATTTTCGTGGGTGGGATCACAAATTCCTTTCTATCAATCGTGGCTTGATGGATTTGATACACTTAACAATCATAAAAATCGAACTGTAAAACGATGGGCGGATAAAAATATTCAATATATTAAAAAAATCATCGTAGAGTTAAAAAATGAAGAAGATGAAGAGGAATTATACTCTTGATAAAACTTACAACCCCTCCCCCCCCCAATTTCCCAACCCTTAATACCCTCCCCCGCCAAAACTTGTGCAGATGCCCGACGAAAAACTCCCCGGCGGTCCGACCCAGGATGAGATCATGGCAGTCTCCCTTGCAAAACTGGGACTCCGCAAAACCGACACCGTCCTTGAGATCGGCTGCGGGACCGGCAAAGTCTCGGTCGCGTTGGCACAGCGCTCACAAAAAGTCTATGCTCTCGACATCCGGCCCGAAGCCGTTGCCCTTGCAACAAAAACTGCACGGGAAGCCGGTGTCCACAATATCGAGTTTTTCACAACTGAAGCAACGGAATTCATCCCCCGCGATCAAATCTATGACTGCGCTTTCCTAGGAGGGACAAAGAACCTGCTCGCCATCCTACCATCGCTCGCAAAGAAAGTCCGGCGGACAATCGTTATCAACGCGGTGCTCCTCTCGACACTTGCCGATGCGGTGAACGCACTCCAGGAGCTCGGGCTCTTCTGCGAGGTTGTCCAGGTGCAGGTCTCGCGGTCGCACGCGATTGCCGGCAGCGTCATGTTCAAACCCATTGATCCGGTGTACATCATTGTCGGCCGGGGTGCAGCATGCTCGTAGGGCTCGGCCTCGGGCCGGGGAACCCGGAGCTCCTCACGCTCCGGGCCGTGCGGCTGCTCAAGGAAGCGGACGGGGTTTTTGTGCCGGGCCGGATTGCGCACGACCTCGTTGCTCCGTACCGGGAACCGGTGATGCTCGATTTCCCGATGACGGACGATGAGGCCAGGATCCGGAATTGCCTGGAAGAGAATGCCCGGAAGATCGCACCCGTGGCCGAGAAAGGTCTCGCGGTCTTTGGCATCCTTGGCGACCCGAACTTCTTCTCGACCTTCTCGCGCCTCTGTGCGGTTATTGCCGAGACGCACCCGAAAATAGAGTTCCGGACCGAACCGGGGATCAGTTCCATCACGGCGTTTGCCGCAGCCGGGGGTGTCTCGATCAACGAGGGCTTCTCGGTCTCGGACGGCACGGTATCGGATACGAAGGTTCTCATGAAAGTGAGGAAGCCCAAGGAGAAAGCAGAGCAGATGCGGGCCGAAGGCTACCGGGAGTTCGTGCTTGTCGAGCGGATGTATTTCCCGGACATGAAGGTGTACCGCGATGCCGATCTCCCCGAAAAGAGCGATTACATGAGCGTGATGTATGCCCGGAAATAACGAGAAAGTCATCTGGTTTGTCGGCGCCGGGCCAGGCGATCCCGAGCTCATCACGGTGAAAGGAAAGAACCTGCTCGACAAGGCGGACGTGCTCATCTATGCCGGCTCGCTTGTCAACCCGGTTCTTGTTGCATCCAGCAGCGCCACCGAGAAAGTGGACAGCTGGGGCATGCATCTCGACGACATGGTTGCGCTCATGGCCGACCGGGTGAAGCAGGGGAAGTCCGTTGTCCGGCTCCATTCCGGGGACCCGGCGCTCTACGGCTCGATTGTCGAGCAGATCGCCGAACTCAAGAAGCACGGCATCACGGTCCGGATCGTACCGGGCGTCTCCTCGGTCTTTGCCGCAGCAGCAGCCCTGACCACCGAGTACACGCCCCGGGGGGTTTCCGAGACCCTGATCATCACCCGCCCGGCCGGGAAAACGCTGGAGAAGGATTACATTGCCGAACTCTCGCAGTACCCGGCAACGATGGCGTTCTTCCTCGGGAGCGAACACTTCGCGGATATCACCGCAAAACTCGCCTGCCCGAAAGACACCCCGGCAGCGGTGATCTTCCACGCTTCCTGGCCCGACCAGAAAGTGATCCTCGGCACGGTCGCGGATATCGCCGGCAAGGCAGAGGATGCCGGGATCACCCGGTCGGCCCTGCTCATCGTGGGAAAAGCGGTCAGCGGCATCGCATCCGGCTACCAGCGCTCGCACCTCTACTCATGACTGAGACGGTTGTTGTTGCACTCAAACGGTTCCTTCCCGATGCAGAGCGCATAGCAGCCTTTCTCCATGCCGATGTTGTCGAGTACACGTCATCAGCATTTCCGGAAATTTTCTCAACCGCCCGGCGCATTGTTGCCATCATGTCGATGGGCATCGTTGTCCGGGGAATCGCCCCGCTCCTGCATGACAAGTGGACCGATCCGGCAGTCGTGGTTGTCAGCCCCGACATCCGGTTCGCTATCCCGCTCCTTGGCGGCCATCACGGGGCAAACGAACTCGCCAAAGAGCTGGCGGGACTCGGGCTCATCCCGGTCATCACGACCGCAACCGAAGCCACCGGCCGGGACTCGGTCGAGGCGATAGCGGACCGGAGCTGGTGCGATATCGTGAACCGTGATTCCACGCGGGCCGTGAATGCCGCGATGCTTGACGGCGATGTCCCGGTGCACGCGGTCAAAGGGCCCGGCATTGTCATTGCCGGTCCGGACGTCTCGATTCTTGTCGGGAAGGGAGAGTACACGGTCGGGGTCGGCTGCCGCCGGGGCATCAAAGCCGAAGAGGTCACGGACGCGATCCGCACGGCCCTTGCCGAATCGGGCATTGATCCGGAAGATGTCCTCGTGTATGCCACGACCACAAAGAAGCTGCACGAGGCCGGTCTTGCACAAGGGGTCGGTGCCCTCTCTGGCAATTTAATATTCCTAGACGATGATACAATAAATGCTATTACGGGAACCTCTCCCTCGCGGGCCGAAAAGATCGGCCTTCTCGGGGTTGCAGAACCCGCGGCACTTGCCGTGTCAAGGCGAAAGGAACTTGTCATGGGAAAGAAAGTTTACGGGAGAGTCACGGTTGCCATCGCACACTGAACCAGAGGGGTCGCTTGCCATTGTCGGTCTCGGCCCCGGTCGTATGGAATACATCACCCCCCGGGCCCTCAAGGCCGTTGCCGGTGCCGATTACGTGATCGGCAATGCCTCGTATCTCGAACCGCTGGAGCCGATCCTCAAGGGAAAGGAAGTTATCCGGAGCTCGATGGGAAAAGAGGTTGAGCGGGCAAAGCAGGCCATTGATCTCGCAAAGACCCACCGGGTCGCCATCGTCTCCGGTGGCGATGCCGGGGTGTACGGCATGGCAAGCATTGTCCTTGAGGTGCTCGAACATTCGGGCGAGGAGATCGCAATCGAAGTCATCCCGGGCGTCACGGCCGCCAATGCCGCTGCGTCCCGGGTGGGCTCACCCCTCTCCGGGGATTTTGCGGTTATCAGCCTCTCGGATCTCTTAACTCCGCTCGAAGTGATCGAGCAGCGGCTGGACGCGGTCTTCTCGGTCGGGATCCCGGTTGTCCTGTACAATCCCAAGAGCCGGGGCCGGCCGCACAACTTTGCGCTTGCCATCGAACACGCGAGAAAACATCTCGATCCCACAACGCCGGTGGCAATCGTGAAAAATGCCCTTCGCGATGGCGAGGAGCAGATCATCACAACGCTCGGCGAGATCGAGACGGTTGAAGCGGCAGTGGATATGCACACGACCGTCATCATTGGCGGAAAAGAGAGCAGGATCTGGAGGATGAAGGATAATGTCAAAGGAATCATCACGCCACGGGGATACCACCGCAAATACGTATATTGATCCCGGAGCCGACACAAAAGAAGGCTACGCGATCTCGAAGAAGTCCCGGACGCTCGCCCGCGAGATGGTAGGCAACGTAACCGTTGAGGACCGGGTAAAGCAGCGGTGCTCGGTTGCTGTTGGGGACTTTGCCATGGCCGAACTCATGCGGTTCCACAACAACCCGGTCAAGGCGGCGCTCGACGCTCTCCGTAACCGGGCCCCGGTCATCACGGATATCCGGATGGTGCAGGTCGGCATCCAGAAGAAAGGGCACCAGAGCGAGGTAATCTGTGCGCTGGACTACGGCTCTGACATTGCCCGTGAGAAGGAGATAACCCGGAGCTCTGCCGGGTTCCTTGCCCTCCGGGAAAAACTCCCGGGCTCGATTGTTGTCATCGGGAACGCACCCTCTGCCCTCCTCTCGCTCTGCGCTATGATCAAAGAGGGTGTCCGCCCGGCGGTCATCATCGGCGCCCCGGTCGGTTTTGTCAATGCAGCGGAATCCAAAGCGCTCCTGCGCACGATTGATATCCCTTCGATATCAACGGAAGGGACCCGTGGCGGGACACCGGTTGCTGTTGCCGCGACAAACGAGTGCATCACGATCTTCATCGAGGGCTCATCCGATGCGGGATCCGGTCACCGGATTTGAGTACCCGGACACCTGGGTTTCCCGGTGTTCCGACAAGAAAAAACTCCTGCTGGTGGAGCAGGGCCTTGCCGTGCTGACGGCCTCCGGGACAGCCCTTCTGCGGGGATTTACTACCGGTACCACTGCCGCAGCCGCTGCCAAAGGCTCGGTCCTCTCGCTTGCCGGCCCGGTCCGCTCCGTCCGGATCCGCATTCCCTGCGGACTGGACGTGGATGTCCCGGTCCAGGGCAGCGCCGGCACGGCATCCTGCAGGAAAAATGCCGGGGATTACCCGGCTGATGTTACTGCCGGTGTCAAGTTCATTGCAACCGCGGTTCCGGCACCGGATGGGATTGCCCTGCATTTCGGGGAAGGCATTGGCCGGTTTTCCCGGGACACGGTCCGGTACCGGAAGAATGATCCGGCCGTCAGTGCCCCGGCGCTGGCCTGCATCCGTTCCTCCCTTGAGGAAGCACTTAGTGAACGCGGCATTCCCGGCGTGAACGTGACCATCCGGATCCCCCGGGGAGCGGCGGTTGCCCAGCATACCCTGAACCCCCGCATTGGTGTTGAGGGCGGGATCTCGGTGCTTGGCACCACCGGCCTTGTCGAGCCCTGGGACGACCACCTCACCGAATCGACCGTGGCCCGGATTGCAAAGACAGAGAACCCGGTTCTTACGACCGGGCGGCTCGGTCTCCGGTACTCCCGGCTCCTCTTTTCGGACCGGGAGGTAATCCTTGTTGGCGGCAAGATTGGCGAGACGCTCGCTGCTGCCCGTGGGAGCGTAGTACTTTCGGGTCTCCCGGCGCTGATCCTCCGGCACATCAACCCGCAGATCCTTGAGGGGACCGGCTACAAAACCGTGGAAGAGCTCTCCGTTTCCCCCGCATTTGGGGAAATCATGAAGACCTCTCTTGACGGATTTAAGATCACACGGCCGGATGTCCGGGTGGTTCTCTTTAACCGCGACGGGACGATCCTTGGAGAAACCTCATGAAGATAATCGGCGTAGGATGCGGTCCTGGCCTCATAACCGCACAAGCAATCCTGGCACTCAAAAAAGCACGAATCGTGTATGGATCGGAACGGGCGATTGAGCTTGCCCGTTCGTACCTGCCCACCACCTGCACTATAAAATCAATCGATGATTTCAAGACCTTAAACCGGCTTCCAAAGGAATCGATCATCCTTTCAACGGGTGATCCCATGCTCGCGGGTCTCGGGTACCTTCCCGGGGAAGTGATCCCGGGCATCTCGTCCCTCCAGGTTGCCACTGCCAGGCTCCATATCCCGCTCGCCCGGGTCTCGGTCGTGGTAGCCCACGGCAGGGGTCACGAGAAAGGGATGACCGATACCCTTGCAGAATTACAGCGGGGAAAGATCGTCTTCCTTCTTGCCGATCCCAAGTTCGATGTGGATGAACTGTATGCCCGGCTCGCCAGCCTCCACCAGCACATCCAGATCGCGGTCTGCGAGAACCTTGGCTATCCTGACGAGCGGATCGTTGTCGGCAATACCCAGTCGCCCCCGCAGACATCCCCGGCACTCTATTCCCTGATGATCGGGGAATTTTAATCCCATTCATCTTTTCTGACGTCGGTGAATCCTGCCCCGGGTAATGGGCGTCTGATGTAATTAAATAACGACAGACCCGGGTCCCGTCCGGGTTCCGGCATATTTTGTGTCTTTTATTCTTTGGAAGAGATCAATATACCTGTATTTTTATTCAATAGATTTATTGTCTGCCCCGATCAT
>Ga0265296_1001181_pt1 | contig 31521 bp, 31 predicted proteins | sample MunlanPumphouse1_FD_189073 | JGI IMG/M metagenome (GOLD analysis project Ga0265296, IMG submission 189073) | Groundwater microbial communities from a municipal landfill in Southern Ontario, Canada - Pumphouse #1 | ecosystem: Environmental > Aquatic > Deep subsurface > Groundwater | place... | reverse complement strand
CCCATGTTATCTCTGCTTTGATAAAAAAGATTTATCAAGCAAAAATTAATAATCAGCTAAGTGTTGAAATGTGGGGAACGGGCGAGGCCCGAAGGGAATTTTTGTATAATGAAGATCTTGTTGATGGATTAATTTTTCTTATGAACTGCAATCATGAAATTGATTTTATAAATATTGGTTATGGAGAAGATGTATCTATCCGCGAGTTAGCAATCATTATCAGTGAAATCATTGGATATAATAGAGAATTTATCTGGAATTCAAGTAAACCAGACGGGATGCCCAAAAAGTTAATGGATTCACATAAAATATTTGAATTAGGATGGAAACCAAAACATACATTACATGATGGTTTATTAAAAACATATAAATGGTTTATTGAAAATGTGGATAATGAAAGATGATTAAATATCCTTTATCTGACGACACCTGGGGCGTTGAAGAAATAGAAGCAGTACAAAAGGTACTTGCTACTAAAAAATTTACAATGGGCGCTATTACAAAAGAATTTGAAAAACAATTCGCAGAATATTTCGGCAGTAAATATGCTGTCATGGTAAATTCAGGCTCTTCAGCAAATTTATTAGCAATCGCCGCTTTATTCTATTCAGGGAAGTTAAAAAGAGGAGATGAGATAATAGTACCGGCCGTATCATGGAGTACGACTTATTATCCACTTCATCAATATGGGTTAAAATTAATATTTGTTGATATTGATATAAACACACTGAATATCGATATTGAACAAATTGAAGGAGCGATCTCATCTAAGACAAAAGCAATATTTGCTGTTAACCTTCTAGGAAATCCGAACCAATTTGATAGAATTATGAGTATCTGTAAAAAATATGATTTACTATTAATTGAAGATAATTGCGAAGCAATGGGGGCAAAATATAATGGAAAATATACGGGTACATTCGGGATAATAGGCACATTTTCTACATTTTATTCACATCATATATGCACTATGGAAGGTGGTATTGCTGTAACAGAAGATGAAGAGTTGTATCATTACATGCTGTCATTAAGAGCTCATGGATGGACAAGGGATATTCCTAAGTCTAGCAAAATATACCAAAAATCTTCAAATGAATTCTATGAGTCATTTAACTTTATTTTACCGGGTTATAACTTGCGTCCTCTGGAAATAGAAGCCGCAATTGGGATAGAGCAATTGAAAAAACTCAATAAATTTCTATCAATACGACGACAGAATGCACAATATTTTATGGACCTTTTTGTTGATGCAAGGGATATATTAATTCAAAAAGAAGTCGGACAGAGCTCATGGTTTGGATTTGCGATTGTTCTTAAAAACGAATTAGAGGGGAAAAGAGATACTATTGTAAAAAGAATGATAAAACAAGGTGTCGAAGTGAGACCAATTGTTGCCGGTAATATAACCCGCAATAAAGTTATTCATTATCTTAATTATGAAATATTTGATAATTTGAAAAATGCGGATTTCATTCATAATAACGGTTTCTTTATTGGAAATTACGCTAAGAATTTAAAGAAAGAAATATTACATATCGTTAATTTAATTAAGTAGTAACAAAGTTTTTTCCCAGATAGAAGTGATATTTTTTTAAGTTAAAATGAAGGGATAGTATTAAAATATGAGTAAGATTAAAGTAGTCATCTTAGCCGGTGGTCTTGGCACCAGACTCAGCGAAGAAACTTCAATTAAACCAAAGCCAATGGTGGAAATTGGCGGTAAGCCTATACTCTGGCATATCATGAAAATTTATTCTTACTACGGATTTAATGAATTTATAATCTGCCTCGGATATAAAGGGTATTTAATCAAGGAATATTTTGCCAATTATTTTATACATCAATCGGATATTACCGTAGATTTGAAGAATAATAAAATTGAAACGCATAATAATTATGCAGAACCCTGGAAAATCACTTTAATTGATACCGGTGATAACACTATGACAGGCGGACGTCTGCTTAGAATAAAAGAATATACCAATAATGAAACTTTTATGATGACATACGGCGACGGAGTGGCTGATGTAAATATTAATGAGTTAATCAACTTTCATAAAAGTAAAAATAAAATAGCAACTGTGACTGCTGTGCAACCTATTGGCAGATTTGGCTTATTGAATATCGATCAGGATAATGATGTAAATGAATTTATTGAAAAACCTGCTGGGGATGGTTCATGGGTTAATGCCGGTTTTTTTATTTTAGAGCCTAAAGTTTTTGATTACATTAAGAATGATTCAACTTTTTTTGAAAAAGAAGCCTTAGAAGGATTGGCAAATGATAACCAGCTTGCAGCATATCGTCATCACGGATTCTGGATGCCGATGGATAAACTTTCTGATAAGTCCGAACTTGAAAAACTGTGGAATTCGGGAAAAGCACCTTGGAAAATATGGAATTGAAAAATCCCGATAAAAACTTCTGGAAAGGGAGAAAGATCTATATCACCGGACATACCGGTTTTAAAGGCTCCTGGCTTTGTCTTTTATTGAATTACCTAAAAGCAGATATTTACGGGTATGCTTTAGAACCGCCTACGGAACCGAGTCTTTATAAATTATGTAATATTGATGAATTCGTTCATTCTACTATTTCTGACATAAGAGACGGGGATGCTTTAAAAAAATCGATTGAAAAAGTGCAACCTGAAATCATCATTCACATGGCGGCTCAACCATTAGTGCGATTATCCTATATTGATCCGGTTCTGACGTATCAAACCAATATTATGGGAACGATAAACCTCTTAGAATCTGTAAGAGTGACAAAATCCATTAAAGCAGTCATCAATGTCACTACAGATAAGTGTTATGAAAATAGGGAATGGATATGGCCATACAGGGAGAGTGAGCCTCTCGGCGGGTATGATCCGTACTCCAGCAGTAAAGCATGTTCAGAAATTATCACCGCCGCATATAGGAATTCTTATTTTAATCCGAATAAATATAAAGAGCATGGCGTTGCGGTTGCTACAGCGCGCGCCGGAAATGTCATCGGAGGAGGCGACTGGGCAGATGACAGGTTAATCCCTGATTTTATTAGAGCGATCTTAAAAGGGGAAAATGTAAAAATTCGCAGTCCTTATGCAATTCGTCCTTGGCAACATGTATTAGAACCTCTTACCGGTTATTTATTATTAGTAGAAAAATTATACACAGAAGGTTCAAGATTTGCTGAAGCATGGAATTTTGGGCCAAATGATGAAGATGCCAAACCGGTTGAATGGATCGTGAATTATCTGTGTCAAAAATGGGGTAATAATGCCGGTTTTGAAGTGGATAAAAATCCTCAACCGCATGAAGCGAATTACCTTAAACTTGACTGGTCTAAAGCAAAGACATATTTGAACTGGCATCCACGCTGGTCATTAGAAAAAGATCTAGATTCAATTATTGATTTTTCCAAAGCATTTATTAAAGAGAAAAATATTAACGACATCTGTTTAAAACAAATTTCGGAGTATTTGAATGACTGATAGAATTGGAGAAATTAAAAAAGAGATTTTTTCTAAGATAGATGAATATTACCATCTAAAATTTCAGAATCAGGAATTTATTCCCGGTAAAAGCCGGGTGAATTACGCCGGAAGAGTTTTTGATGAGAATGAACTGATTAATCTGGTGGACTCTGCGCTCGATTTCTGGCTGACGGAAGGAAAATATTGCGAAGAATTTGCTGTAAAGATTTCCGAATATTTATCAATAGAGAATGTGATCCTCACAAATTCAGGATCTTCGGCGAATTTATTGGCAATCAGCGCATTGACTTCAGAAAAATTAAAAGATAAAAGATTACAACCCGGAGATGAAATAATCACTGTAGCCGCTGGATTTCCTTCTACAGTTGCTCCTATTATCCAAAATAATCTTATTCCTGTTTTTATAGATGTTGATATTCCAACCTATAATGCCAATGTCGATGCGCTTGAAAAGGCAGTATCATCCAAAACAAAGGCAATATTTTTAGCGCACACTCTTGGAAATCCTTTTAATATTGAGACTGTCAAAGAAATTGCCGATAAAAACGGACTATGGCTGATAGAAGACAATTGTGACGCTTTGGGTAGCAGATACAAAAACCAATACACGGGTACTTTCGGACACATTTCCACGATGTCGTTTTATCCTGCCCATCATATTACGACCGGCGAAGGCGGAGCTGTTTGTTCCAATGATGAACAATTAGCAAAAATCATTCGCTCTTTCAGAGATTGGGGTAGAGATTGCTATTGTAGTTGCGGCGAAAATAATACATGTGGAAAGAGATTTTCTCAACAATTCGGCACATTGCTTTATGGCTATGATCATAAATATGTTTATTCCGAAATCGGATATAATCTGAAAATGACCGAAATGCAAGCGGCTATCGGCTCGGCTCAGATGGATAAACTGGAAACGTTCTGCGACAAGCGAAGGGCGAATTTTAAGACCTGGTATAAAATATTTGGAAAATATCCACAGTATTTTGTTACACCTCAAGCAACCGAAGGCTCTGATCCGGCTTGGTTCAGTTTCATTGTTACGATAAAAGAAAATTGTCCGTTTCGTCGTGAAGAACTGACACGATATCTGAATGATAATCTGATCGAAACACGTAACCTGTTTGCAGGAAATATCATAAGACAACCATCTTTTTTAAATAAACATTATAGAGTGTCCGGGGAGTTGACCAATACGGATTATATCATGAACAATACATTCTTTCTTGGTACTTATCCTGGTCTGACAAAAGAAATGTTCACTTATGTGGAAGAGGTACTCACCATGTTCCTAACAAATTTCGCGAATTAAGATGAATTACACGAAGTGATATGACCAACATTCTCTTTAAAGAAGAAAGTTATCGGATCATTGGGGCATGCATGGAAGTCCATAAGAAACTTGGAACTGGATTCCTTGAGAGTGTTTACTCCGAAGCCTTAGAATTGGAGTTTAAGAAAGTGAACATACCTTATGAACGTGAAAAGAAGTTACCTGTGTTTTACGATAATCAACCGATGAAGAAATATTTCAAAGCCGACTTTGTCTGTTTTAATGCGATTATTATCGAACTGAAAGCAACTAAATTTTTAATTGAGGTCGATCATAGACAGACAGTTAACAACGTAAAAGCAACCAAATTTAAACTTGGTTTACTCGTCAACTTCGGTACTCCATCTCTAACCTACCAACGAATCGTCAATTAGCCTAATTCTTGTTCGTTCAATTCGTAATAATTCGTGATATTTCGTGATTCTATATAATGGCTATCGTCAGAAAATATAAAAGTATCGTTACTGATTTTATCAATCCTGCGCCCGGATTATATCAGGTTAAGTTTTCCCCCTTGTCTGGCAAATATACTTTTCGACCAGGGCAATTTCTCCATTTAGCACTTGATGAATATAATCCAAGCATGCAATGGCCGGAATCGAGATGTTTTTCTATGCAGAGTAACCCGAAAGATGAAAAACTTAGAATAACTTTTGCAGAAAAAGGTAATTTTACAAGAAGAATGGCATCTGAGTTAAAACTCGGAAAAGAGGTTTGGTTAAAAATGCCTTATGGAGATACTTTCCAACGCGGGCACGGCACAGAGAATTGTATCTTTATTGCCGGTGGTACCGGAGTAACACCTTTTCTCTCTTTGTTTACTGATGAATCATTCTCGGATTATAAAAATCCGGTTTTATATGTTGGCTATAGAAGTAATAAGTATAACATATTTAAAAAAGAGATTGAAAAAGCTAAAGAGATAAATAAAGGATTTGAAGTAAATATTGTATTGCAAGACAAAAAAGGAATTTTAGATATTGAAAAGATTTACATGCATAATAAAAAGGCTACTTTCTTTATTTCTGGCCCCCCCGCGATGATTAAGAACTTCAGAATATTTCTTCATGAAAATAGTGTGAATGAAAATAAAATTGTAACGGATGATTGGGAGTAAATAAAATAAATCAATTGACAAAAAGGAATTTTTATGAATATTGTTTATGATAATATTAGAGTTTATAAAGAATGCTTCAATTATGATGTCAAAATTTATATTTCAAGAATTACTACTATACAAGCGTCTCTTCGACCATTGAGTTATTTGGATTTAGCTGATGATGATCTTATCGAATTATTAACAAAGTGGAGAAAAGAAAACTACGATGCGTATCCTTCACAGTTTAATGTAACAGTGGAAAGAACAAGAAGATGGCTTGCAAAATATGTTTTGAAAGCTGAAAATAAAGTACTGTTTCTTCTTGAAGATTTAGATAAAAGAAAAATTGGCCATATGGGTATGGCAAATTACGATCCCGATAAAAAAAGAATTGAAATGGATAACATTGTGCGAGGGAATAAAGAATCAATTCATAAAGGCATTATGACAAATGCTCTATATGATTTGATCTCATGGACTTTCTTGTCATTCCCGATTGAAAGCGTATTTTTAAGAGTTTTTAAAGATAATTCAAGAGCAATATCATTATATGAACGATTAAAATTCGCAGAAACAAAATTAATTCCACTTAAAAGAATTGAAACAAAAGATGAAGTTAAATTTATAGAGATAGATGAATCAATAGAAGCCGATCGCTATTTTAGTTTAATGGAACTTAAAAAAAATGATCATTTTAGTAATTACAGTGTAAAATTTGGAGAGTAAAAAATGAAACCTGAAAAAACTATCCTAACGGCTGGCCCTTCTGTCAGCGAAAAAGAAATAAATTATGTTTTAGATGCTGTCAAAAATGGATGGAATGAGAATTGGGCTTCTTACTTGAAAAAATTCGAATCTTCTTTGTCAAATTATATCGGTGTTAAAAATTCGATGGCAACATCAAGTTGTACCGGCGCTATGTTTTTAGCATTAAAAGCGCTTGGTATCAAAAAAGGAGATGAAGTACTAGTTCCGGAGTTAACTTGGGTTGCAACAGCAACAGTAGTTGTACATACCGGGGCTAAACCAATTTTCGTCGATGTAGATGAAAAAACATGGACGATGGATCCAAATAAAATTGAGGAAAAAATTACATCAAAAACAAAAGCGATCATGCCAGTCCATCTTTATGGACATCCATCTAAAATGGACCAAATAATGGAAATTGCAAAAAAGTATAACCTATTTATTGTAGAGGATGCTGCCCCAGCGATAGGAGCAGAATTTATGGGAAAGAAGGTCGGAGGATTTGGCGATGTTGGAGCTTTTAGTTTCCAAGGTGCAAAAATGCTGGTTACAGGTGAAGGGGGTATGGTCCTAACTGATAATGATACCATATTTAACAGAATACAAAAACTGGGCGATCATGGGCGATCGCGAGATCCTCAAACACCATTTTGGATAGAAGAAATTGGATACAAATTTAAAATGACTAATTTGCAAGCAGCTTTTGGGTTAGCTCAATTAGAGAGAATTAATGAATTAATTGACAAAAAAAGGAAAATCTTTAGTTGGTATTATAAGAGATTAAGAAATATTGAAGGTCTTGAATTAAACAAGGAAGCTGAATGGGCGAAAAGTATTTATTGGATGACCTCAATTTATTTGAAGAAAAAATGGAATATTACTCGTGACGAGTTGATTGTTAAATTAAAGGAAGACATGATTGATACCCGACCCTGTTTTCCTCAAATTAGCCAATATCCAATGTGGCCGACTGCTTATAGTCCAGTTGCAAAACATATAGGTGATAACGGTATTAATCTTCCGAGCGGGCATAATTTAACAGAAGAACAAATTGACTATATATGCAATTCAATTAAAAAGCACTTGGGAATATGAATACAGAATTACAATTAAAACATATAGCAGCCCAAATTAGAATAGAGACTCTGAAGATTATTTACAGAGGAAAGGCATCTCATATTGGTGGTGCTTTTTCGATGGTTGATATCTTAACTGTTCTTTATAATGATGTTTTAAATATTGATCCTACTAATCCCAAATGGGAAGTCAGGGATAGATTTTTACTAAGCAAAGGGCATGCTTGTTCTAGCTTGTATGTTACTCTTGCTTTAAAAGGTTTTTTCCCACTGAGTGATCTAGAAAGTTATGGTAAAAATGGGAGCATTTATTTATCACATGCAAGTCATTTAGTACCTGGTGTCGAATTTTCCACAGGTAGTTTAGGACATGCTTTACCTGTTGGGTGTGGATTAGCATTGGCAGCAAAGAAAAAAAACAAAGGTTGGAGAACTTTCGTTTTAGTAAGTGATGGTGAACTTGATGAAGGTTCTAATTGGGAGGCTATACTTTTCGCGCCACAACATAAGCTGGATAATCTCATATTGATCGTTGATTATAATAAGATTCAAAGTTTAGGAGATGTAAAAGATGTTATTGATCTTCATCCGATATTAGATAAGTTCAAAGCCTTTAATTGGGAAGTAGTTGAAATTGAGGGCCATGATTATAATCAAATTTGTCACGCCTTTAAAAATCTACCGATTACAAAATATAAGCCACATGTAATAATTGCCCATACAATTAAAGGAAAAGGCGTTGATTTTATGGAAAACAAGCTTATTTGGCATTACAAGTCGCCGTCTGAAGAAGAATATAAAATTGCCATTAAACAATTGGAGAATTCTTTATGAGGACTGCATTTATTGAGCAATTAATAACAGAAGCCAGAAATAATCCTTCAATTTTTCTTATCGTTGGAGACTTAGGATTTTCAGTTGTCGAACCATTTGCAGAGGAGTTTCCTGATAGATTCTTAAATGCGGGAGTTGCCGAACAAAATATGACCGGGATTGCCGCAGGTTTGGCGATGGAAGGATATACGGTCTTTACATATTCTATTGGTAATTTTCCTACTTTGCGTTGCATGGAACAGATACGCTATGATGTTTGTTACCATAACCTTAATGTTAAAATTATTGCAGTCGGAGGTGGTTATGCTTATGGTCCACTTGGTACTTCACATCATTCCACAGAGGAAATTGGTATGCTAAGGACTATACCTAATATGACGGTTTGTGCACCAGGTGATCCATTTGAAACAAGAGCCGTCACTACCTTAATTACTAAACATAAAGGGCCTTCTTATTTACGTTTGGGAAAAGCGGGCGAACAATCTGTTCACCAAGTTGAAATAGAACTTACGCTGGGGGGAATGGTAGCTGTAATAGAGGGCAAAGAAATCGCGGTTTTATCTACAGGCGCAATGTTAAAATATTCTTATGATTATGTTGTTAATAATGAATTACCTTGGGGGTTGTATAGCTTTCCATTTATAAAACCTCTTGACTTAGATGGACTAAAAATAATTGCTGATAATTATGAAAAAATAATAACCATTGAAGAGCATCAAAAAAACGGAGGATTTGGTTCTGCTGTCTTAGAAGCACTGCATGATTTATTTGAGAAAAAAGATATCGTAAAGATTCCTGATGTAGAAAGAATTGGAATACCTGACGTTTTCGTAAATATTGCAGGCTCTCAAGAATACCTTCGAACTGAAGTTGGAATAATTTTTACTTCGAGTTATAAGTAACTCTCTATTTTTTAATTTTAAACTGACGTCACCTTGTTCTACAAAGCTTGACTACAAATTGATCATAAAAAGCGAATAAAATAATTTATTATCATAAGCAAAGTATAACCAAACTTTATCTCATGCTGTAATATTTTCAAAAATTAGAGATTGAAGATGAGTGGTAAACCATTAGTTAGTATCTGTATTCCTGCATTCAACGCGGAAATAACTCTACGTGAAACCTTAGATTCAGTTCTTAGGCAGGATTATGAAAATATTGAAATAATCGTATCTGATAATAAATCAATCGATGCAACGCGCGAGATCGTTTTCTCCTATGGTGAAGCAGTAAGATATTTTATTCACGATAATGAGCTACCTGAATGGGCGATATCTGGACCTCCTTGGATTAGTGGCTGGCCTAATTGGGATTTCGTTTTATCTCAAGGGAATGGAGAATTTTTATGTTTATATCATGCTGATGACATGTATCAATTGGATATTGTAAGTAAACAAGTACAACTAATGATGACTGATCCATCAATAGGTGCAGTGTTCACGATGGCACAGAAAATTGATTCAAAAGGAAGATATATTAGAAATGGAACAGGGAAACTTTCAAGAAGTTTAAATAATCAATCTGTATTTGACTTTCACCAACTGTTTAGGGCAATTTTAATAAATGGTAATTTTCTTCCATCTCCCAGTGTTATGATTCGAAAAGAGGTTCTAAAATTCGTAGGAAGATTTGATGGTCAGCGGTTTCAAACTTCAGCAGACTTAGCAATGTGGTTGCAAATCGCGCGTACGGGTTACAAGATCGCGATCATTGACGAGCCGCTGTTAAAATACCGCATAAGTCAGAAGCAGTTTGGCGAACAATACCTTAAAATGCGAACCACGTTGGCGGATTTCTTTTTGGTAATGGATCATTTTTTAAACCAGCTAGGTGTTGTATCAATGATTGAACAAAATGCACTTAAGCCATACGATCTATATCGTGCGGTCGATTATATCGAGTGTGCGGTAAACTTATTAGTGTTAGGCGAGGATAGAGAAGCGTATTTGCTGTTAAAAAAGTCTATGCAAAGGCAGTACTTTATAATAGCACATCAGCATCTGCGACGGCTATTTGTCTTGATACTAGGACTATTATTACTCATCAGTACTTATGTTGGGTTAGGGGCGTTTGTAGGGAAATTCGTGCATGCGATTTATAATTTTAAAAACACTTGGAAAAGAAGACCGGTTGTATGCTTAAGCGCAAATAAATTAAAATCGCGCATTTAAGTTAATGAAATTATATTGTGGAGATAATTTTGAAAGTTCTTTTTGTTTCTATGAAATATGATTATGGCGACAAGTCCAGAGGATTGTCCGGAGATTACTATTATTTTGAAGAACCACTAAAACATATCGTTGACACAGTTCTCACCTTTGATTACATGACAGTTTTCCAAGAGCAGGGTAAGGAATGCATGAATAAACAATTACTCAATATGATTCGCATGGAAGTCCCCGATTTGGTCTTATTTGTTCCCTACACAGACCAATTTATTCCTGAAGTAATTGATGAAATTAACAAACGTACTGTTACAATTGGTTATTTCTTTGATGATATTTGGCGTGCCGAATACTGCGGTTTCTGGGCTGAACATTTTACCTATGTAACGACTTCCGATATTAATGGTGTAAAGAGATGGCAGGACAAAGGTTATAACAATTTTATTTACTCTCCCTTTGGTTGTAATCATCGGTTTTTTGTAAAAAAGGATTTAGATAAAATTTATGACGTCAGTTTTATTGGAGGACGTCATCCATATCGTGCTTGGGTCGTGAATAGGTTACGCAAAGCCGGAGTGGATGTCAATGCCTGGGGGTATGGCTGGCCAAACGGACGGTTAAGTTTTGAGGCAATGGTTGATGTTTTTAACCAGAGCAGAATCAATCTCAATTTATCCAATAATGAGTCATGGGATTTCAGATACATATTTTCTTTAACGCGTCCTGTGAAAGAAACTCTGAGTGTTATGAAAAGTACCATTCGTGCGACTACAATTAAAGATGCTAAGATTTATGAGCAGGTCAAAGCCAGACACTTTGAGATTAATGCATGTGGAGGATTTCAGCTATCGTACTATGTTGAAGGCTTAGAGAGTCATTATCACATCGGTAATGAAATTGCTATATATGAATCTGTGGATGCTTTGACTGATAAAGTGAAGTATTATTTAAAAAATGAAGATGAGCGAGAAGGTATTGCCCAGAACGGATATATGCGAGCCTTGCGCGACCATACAATGGAAAAACGGTTTCAGAATATTTTTAGACAATTAGGGTTAATCTCCAAGTGAAGACAATATTAATTCATAGCTTAACAGGCAATCACAATCGGATGTTTGACCCTAATGAGCGGGATGGTTATAACGATCCCATGATTTATTTGCGAGATCGGTTTAATCAGCTTGGGTTTAATCTCAAAACGGCCGACAATAATGCACTAGATGACTGTGAATGGGTGCTCTTCTATGATGCAATCAGTGTCAAGACTTATTCAGGTTGGCGCGGAATAGCTCGCAAACTGAAATCCAGATTGCGGGGGAGACCTCTGACTCGCAATCTATACAGCGAATGTATTCGTACAGGGATGGAACAACGGATGGCATTATTCTTGTGGGAAGCATCCGCTGTAAACCCAGCAAACTGGAACCCTAAATTGCACAAGTTGTTTCCGCTCATTTTTACGTGGAACGATAAGTATGTTGATGGACGAAAATTCATAAAAATACATTGGCCCCAGACCAGTCAATTTCCATGTGTACCAAAAATTCCTTTTGTAGATAAGAAATTATTGGTTAATATTTCGATGAACAAATTTTCTCGTCATCCTCGGGAACTATATTCGGCACGACGGGCTTCCATTCGATATTTTGAGCAAAACCAGCCTGAAAAGTTTGATCTTTATGGTGTAGGGTGGAATCGTCCAGTGAATTACGTAGAACAAGTACTGCATATTACATGTCAAATTTATCCGTCATATCGTGGTACTGTGATAAATAAATGGGATGTCTTGCCACATTATCGATTCAGCCTTTGTTATGAAAATATTTATGATGAACCCGGTTGGATAACTGAAAAAATATTTGATAGCATGCGATCTGGTTGCATTCCGATCTACTTGGGTGCACCTAATATTTCTGACTATGTAGATCAAGATGCCTTCATAGATCGACGGCGGTTCAAGTCTGATGCAGAGTTGGAAGCATACATCTTGAACATAACTGAGAAAGAGTATGATCATTTCCAAGAAGCAATAAATGATTACTTAATAAGTAAACGATTTGCGAAATTCTTACCGCCAGCGTATGCCGATACGATTATCGGCGCGTTAGGGCTTTATGTATTAACAGCGTATGGAGAGAGAGGAGAAGCATGAAATGCTTAATAAAAAAAGGGTGTCAAAGGGATACATTGTTTATAGGATTATGAGCATTATGAGCAGGCTCAAGAAAAAAATATTTCGATCTAGTGCCGACGACTTTGATTGGCGATGGTACCATCTTCACTATCAGGCAGAACTGGCTGAGATCAAGAATGTTCATACACTAGTGTTATCGCCTGGAGATTACGGCTTCTCCGACGGTGCTCTATCCCTGCAGAGAAATGTTCTCCCTTTGCATCCGAATCACAGGTTGCTATATGAAACTATTCTGCAGTTAGGCCCAGGCAGTATTCTTGAAGTAGGGTGCGGGGGGGGGACCATCTTTACAACCTCAGTGTGTTGGCTCCAAACATTAATCTTTATGGACGTGATCTATCAAATGAACAATTATCTTTTTTATGGCGCCGGCATCCCGAATTGAAGGCTGACGTTGGTCAGATTGATATAACCTTCCCATTTTCCTCGTTATATCCATGTGTCGAGTTGTGTTTTACCCAGGCCGTGATTATGCATATTCACACAGGCGATGGTCATCGCGTAGCTCTCTCCAACTTGTTTAAAACGACGACAAAGTATGTCGTCCTAATGGAAAATTGGAGATCACATAATTTCATGGACTCTATCCAGCAGATTTTTGATGAGAAGACGATACCGTGGCATGACATTTTTTTTTACTACCGCATTTCGCCCGAACTCAATAAACCGCACCTCATGGTTGTTTCTGCCGTGAATCTCGATTATGAGCCGTTAACGAAATATGATATTCTGCTTTGAGCATAACTGCGGGCATACTGTGACACTTTTGACCATAGCTTTTACTAAAAGACAAACAAGCACAAACCTGGTGAGTATACAATGAACCGCCTGGAACGTTCTTCCGTCAACATGCTCTCCAGCGCGACAGGTTACGTCGTGCCGATGCTGGTCAACTTAATAACTACACCATTCCTATTACGTGCGCTCGGAGAAGCGGCTTATGGTTTGCAAAGTCTGGTGGCAGTGATCATTGGTTATTTGACTTTTATGGATATGGGACTCGAATTACCTATCACCAAATTACTTGCCGAAGATCGTGCCCGAAGAGATAGAGATGCAGAGAATCATCTGCTAAGCACCACAATTCAATTATTTCTGGGTATTGGACTATTGGGTATGGTATCCATCGTACTTTTATCTAATTGGTTAGCGCAATCTGTATTTAAAATACCCGCTGATTTAATTAAACAGGCAATAATAGTCTTTCGACTGGCGGGCATTGGATTTCTGGGAAGTGTAGGAATGTCGTGGGGTCGTTCCGTTGCAATGGGTTTACAGAGATTTGATCTAACCTATTCTGTATCTGTTATAATTAGTACGGCTGGTACACTGATTGGTCTGTGTGTAGTTTATGCAGGTTATGGGATCGTAGGTTATGTCTTTACGCGAACGTTTTTTACTGTTCTGGCTGGTCCCTCTTATATTTTACTTACCCGTCATTTTTTACCGGATTTCCATTTTATAAGAGGATTCCATCGTCTATCGCTTAGGCGAGTTAGTAGTTATTTAAGTTATGGTACCTTTAATCGTATAACTAGTAGTTTGGTAAGCAAACTCGATCAAACTCTACTTGGTATCTGGGCAGGGGTAGCAGTGGCGGGAATCTATGCAGTACCATTTCTTGTCGTGAATTCGTTTGGCTATATGCTCGCCCATATGCTCGGTTTTATTTTCCCGATGGCAAGCGAACTGCAAAGTTTAGGTCAAATGGATCGTTTAAGAGACATTTTCGTGCGATCTTCTCAATTTATTGCGGCATTGGCGGGAATGATATTCATTCCTTTGATCATTCTTGGTGAGTCTTTTTTTAAACTCTGGACGCCTAGTATCGTAACTCAAGTCGGGGGAGTATTTCGCTTGTTATGTCTTGCTAGCTATATTAGTACTTTAACAGCCACACTCCCTAATAACGTGATGGTTGGTTTTGGAAAGATGCGTCAGTTCACAATCTATACGACTATTCGGGCGATTGTTTTGGCGACCTTCTGTTTCATTTTAATTCGTCATTATGGATTGGAGGGTGCAGGATGGGCGTTACTACTCACCTGTAGTGTTGATATTATTTATTTTGTTATAGTATTGCGCCGTTATCTTCAGATTTCCTCGATGCGTTATTTCTTTGTTAAAGCGTATTTTAAACCATCTATAATGGCTTTTGGGTTAGCAATATTAGCCTACATTTTACGTCCGTTTACAATATCATGGTTTGGGTTTCTGGCAGTAGTGTTTTTACTTGTGACGATATTTTCTTTATTTGGATTTGTTATCGGTGTGTTTGGTGAAACGGAGAAGAGAGCAGTACAGGGATTATGGTCTTTGATTATCAAGCGGAATTGCGTTGTAGATAAGACTGATAAATCAAAATAAATAATATGTTAACACGTTGTGTGGGAAGCAGTTAGACTCTATTCGATAGTCTGTTATTAAAAATATTGATGGATGGAAGTTATTTGAAAGCAGTTACTATTAAAATAAGATTATAAATGGAAATAAAACATAACGATATAAGTATAATTAAAAAGTATTGTTTCTTATTTATTATATTTATGACTTTAGTTATTTCATTATTTATATTTTTACCATCACTATTTGATATAATATCAAAAATATTTGATAAGGCATTAGTGTCAAAAGGAGGTAAATTTGAATCTGTAATATTGCTTTTATCTCCTATTGTGGTTATGGTTTGGATTTGGTTATTATTCGTAAAAAAAAACTATCTTAAAGCATTATTTTTCCAAATTATAATTTTTCCATTTACGTATAAAGCGGCAAAAGCTTTTGCAATTAATATATATTTAATGCCAGGCTATACACAGCAGATATCATTGACAACTTTTTTGATAATAGCTCTATTTCTTGTACTTTATGTAAATGGTTTAATTTCCAGATCTCCACATAAAGATTGGAGAATATTTGAGAAACTATTAATTATATTTGCTATATCATTGACTGTCTCTCAATTAATTAATCATACATTATATGACAGTATTTGGTTATCAATTGGTGCTATATGGCAATTTGTTTTATTATTCTATATACTAACCTCTTTAGTAAAAACTAAGGAAAATGTTTATTATATATTAAATGCACTAATAATTTTCTGTTTTATTAATATATTTGTAAGAATTGTCGGAGAAGAACAAGCATTGTTCCAAAGTTTACATGCTGGTGTGATTAGAGTGGGAGAAGGTGCAATGGGTCCACCAGTATCATACGGGGGATATCTCGCTATTATAATTACAATTGCATTAGCATTATATCGATGCAAGGAAAAAATAATTTATTTAGGAATAGGAGCAATATTATTTATTGAACTTCTGAATACCTTTACACGAGCGGGATTTTTAGCATTATTCTTTCTTTTATTTATCCCTGTTTGGAAAAAGGAAAGAAAATTTTTCAGTAGAGTTTTAATATCCTTAATGCCGATTATAATAATTTTTGGTAAAAATATTTGGGAATATGCATCTTTTAGAGGATTATCTATTAGCTCGAAAATAATGAGTATCACCAATGTCGATAATAGAATGCGATTAATAAGGATATATCTCACTGAAAATTTTCATTTTTCAATTTTTGGAAGAGGGATAGGAAATCCGACATTCATCTCAATGGATGGAAGGTCATTTACAGCCCATAATCTATTAGTAGATATTTACGATACAGGCGGTATTGTGGTCATGATAATATTTCTTATTATATATATATATTCAACAATATCAGCGTTTAATAAAGTAAAATCCGCCAGTATTGAAAATCATGATAATATTCTTTTTGGATATGTATTTATTTCATTACTACAATGGTTTTTCTTTATGAATATAACAAGTGCAGGCTTATTTGGATATTATCCTTATGAAGCTACTTTTATTTTTTGGATAATATCATTTTTACCATTTCTTAAATTAATTCAAAATAAAAAAAATATAGCACATTGAAAATTCTATTCAATACCACAATAGTAATTAGTGCCTCAGAGTTAATTGAATAATATAAATAGGAATTAGTATTGAAATGTTCAACAATAAAACTTTGTTAATTACAGGGGGTACAGGTTCTTTTGGCAATGCAGTATTGCGTCGCTTTTTAACCTCTGAAGAAATTCGAGAAATCCGTATCTTCAGCCGCGATGAAAAGAAACAGGATGATATGCGTCAGCTATATCAGAATGAAAAGATAAAATATTATATTGGAGATGTGAGAAGTAAGAGATCTTTGGAAAATGCGATGATGGGTGTGGATTATATTTTCCATGCCGCGGCATTAAAACAGGTTCCATCCTGTGAGTTTTTTCCTATGGAAGCGGTTCTGACCAATGTAATCGGTTGTGAAAATGTCCTGGATTCAGCTATAGAAAATTGCGTTAAGAAAGTGATCGTACTGAGCACAGATAAAGCTGTTTATCCTATTAATGCGATGGGAATGTCCAAGGCGTTAAGTGAAAAAGTCATGATTGCCAAATCGAGAAATCTAAATGGTTCTGGAATTACATTTTGCGGTACGCGCTATGGTAACGTAATGGCTTCGCGGGGCTCAGTTATTCCTTTATTCATTGAGCAAATTAAAAAAGGAGAGCCAATCACAATTACCGATCCGAATATGACCCGTTACATAATGACTTTGGATGATGCTGTCGATTTAGTGATATATGCATTTAAACATGGTACTAATGGAGATATTTTTGTACAGAAGGCACCTGCAGTAACTATTGAAGTACTGGTTCAGGCGTTGTTAGAATTATTTAATGCCAAGAATGAAATCCGTATCATCGGTACAAGGCACGGGGAAAAATTATTTGAAACACTTGTTAATCGCGAGGAGATGGCCAAAGCAAAGAACCGCGGAAAATATTACGTCATACCATCTGATAATCGCGACCTAAACTACGGTAAGTTTTTTTCAGAAGGCGAATTTAAGGTTACGCAAGTAGAAGAATATACGTCTCATAATACGGAGCGCCTCAATTTGGAAGGTACAAAACAATTGTTGCTAAAATTAGAGATGATACGAAAGGACGTATTAGGTGAGGATATTACGAATGTTTAATATGACAGATAATAAAGTATAAATGTTAGCAAATAACTAAAGAAAATAAAAAAATGAAAATAATGACTATTATAGGAACTCGCCCTGAAATTATTAAACTTAGCAGAGTTATATGTCAACTGGAACAATATACAGATCATATATTGGTTCATACAGGACAAAATTATGCGTATGAATTGAATGAATTGTTTTTTAAAGATCTAGAGTTGAAAAAACCAAAAATATTTTTAAATTCAGTTGGCAAAACGACAGCAGAAACAATAGGAAATATTATAGCCAAATCAGATGAAGTAATGGAAAATGAAAAACCAGATGCTGTTCTATTGTATGGTGATACAAACAGCTGCTTGTCTGTAATTTCTGCAAAGAGAAAGAAAATTCCCATTTTCCATATTGAGGCAGGAAATCGTTGTTTTGACCAAAGAGTACCTGAAGAAATCAATAGGAAAATTGTTGATCATTTGAGTGATATAAATATTCCGTTGACAGAACATGCTCGTAGATATCTATTAAATGAAGGTGTCAAACCTGAAACAGTCATAAAACTAGGTTCTCCCATGAAGGAGATTCTGGTATATAATCAGCAGAAAATTAAGAAATCAGACATCCTTTCGAAATTACAATTAAAAGAGAGAGACTATTTTGTACTAAGCACTCATAGAGAAGAAAATGTTGATTCAGAAGAGAATTTCTCAGATTTATTAAATTCCTTAAATGCAATAGTTGCTCAATTTAACAAAAGAATAATTGTTTCCACACATCCTCGTACAATGAAACGATTAGAGGATATAAAAGAAAAACAATTAGACAAAAGAATTGAGTTTTTGAAACCGATGGGTTTTTTTGATTATGTGAAGCTTCAGTTAAATGCATATTGTGTAATATCTGATAGTGGTACAATTACTGAAGAGTCATCAATATTAAATTTTCCGGCAATTACTATTAGACAAGCGCATGAACGCCCTGAAGGTATGGATGAGGGAACGCTAATTATGTCCGGGTTAAAAAGCCAAAACGTATTAAAAGCAATTGAGGTAGTTACTTCTCATCACAATTATGAAAAACGACCATTTAGATTAGTTCAAGATTATGATGTTGATAATTTCTCAAAAAAAGTGCTCAGGATTATTTTAAGTTACACGGATTATATTAACAGAACGGTATGGTATAAAAATAGTTAATATGGAAAATTATAGAAAAAAATTACTAATATTAGACTCTACAAGTATGGCAGGTCATATGATATGTTCATATTTGAATTTTATTAATAAATATGATATTGTAAATATTATTTGTGATTCTTCCCTTGCAAATCAGGAATGTTATGTTGATGTTGATGATAAGCAATTTTTGTACAAAACAATTCATAAATACAATCCTGATATAATTATCAATTGTTTACGGTTATTAATTGATGAATCTGAAGTACGTCCTGATAAAGCAATTTATTATAATAGCTATATTCCGCATTATCTTTCAAGAATCGGGAAAGAAATTAACGCAAAGATTATTCAATTAAGTACAGATTGTGTTTTCTCAGGCAAAAAAGGGGGGTATAATGAAAATGATTTTAAAGATGGAGAAAATTATTATGCCAGAACCAAAGCATTAGGTGAAATAATAAATGAAAGAGATTTGACACTAAGAACATCATTTATCGGACCAAATATCAATGATAAAAATGAAGAACTTTTTCATTGGTTTTTACTACAAAAAGGAGAAGTAAATGGCTATACAAAAGCTTTTTGGACAGGTATTACTACATTAGAACTGGCAAAATCAATAGGAAGAGCTATTGAAATAGACTTAAGAGGTTTGTATCATTTGGTTCCTAAAGAGAAAATATCTAAATACGATTTATTAAATTTGATTAAATATATATGGAATAAAAATGATGTTGTTATTAAAAGTGACGATACTATTTCAATTGATAAAAGTTTAATCGATAATAGAAAAATATTAGAAACGAGTAGTTATTTACCTATGTTCGAAGATTTATATAATTGGATGGTGATAAATAAAAAATTATATAAATGCTATTTTAAATAACTGTTTAGTTTTGCCACTTTGTATTGAATAGTATTGAAATTGTTGTCAAGTAATTTGAAATGACAAAGTGTCATTGGGCACTTCAAACTGTACCATCTAAATCTTTAAATGGTCGTGTTAAATTATACCAATAATAGTCGCGAAAAAGTGTACCAGAATTTCTTTGAAAAATTAGTTAGAGAGTTAGAAGAATCCTCTGAGGAGTCGTAATCTATGATGAGATTATTTGACAAAACAAATAGGGGGTTCAATGAAAAAGATGAAAGAATTTTTAAAAGAAATAGAAATGAGTAATAAAAGAGTAAAGGGAATTATTTTTACACGAGGTGATTATCCTATTGGTTCTTCAGCATTAAGGATTCGCCTTTGGAATAAAGGTTTTATAGCAAATCAAATAGATTCAAAAATCGTGATTACATTCCCATCACCATCAGAAGAAGACCTTTTAAATTCAGAAAAATTTGTATATTTTGCATTGAAACCCGTTAAAAGGAAAACAAGAAATGTAATTTCAATTTTCCTTAAAATAATTGGAATCTTGAAAGGGTATATATATTTAAAAAAGAATCGAGATTTAGATTTTGTCTTTTTATATGGTATTGGTTTTTTAGAAGGTTATTTTGTCAAGAGATTTTGTAAAATAAGTAAAGTTAAATTTTTTGCAGAGAGGTGTGATGAAAATAGGCAACAGTTTTGCAAGAAAAAGTTATCCATTGTTGATTTTCTAGCTTTATATAATGATAAATTATTTGATAAATATATACTTAATAAAACAAACACATTTCTTGTTGTATCGGAATATTTAGAAAAGAAATATAGACAAATATATCCGAATCATAATATTAAAAGGTCCGTACCATCCTTTATAGATTATGAGCAATTTCAAAAATATCAAAAAAATGATATTTTTTCTATTACTGGTCGTGATCTTTCTATTTTTAAAAGTAATAAATTGAAAATAGTTTTTGCTGGTAGCTGTATTTTTACTAATGGATTAGAATTCTTTTTAGAATGTGCATCAGTATCGCATAAAAGAAACCTTGATTTTCAAATAGTACTTATATTCTCCAAGGGCGATGTTAATTTAATCAAAAATCTTATCTTGAAATTAAAGATAGAGAATGTTGTTACAATAATCGAAGATATTTATTATCCATACATTCCGGCGATATATAAACATTCTGATATTTTAGTATTACCTGAGATGGGAGATGTTGTTGCAAATGCTGGTTTTCCGGGTAAAACAGCAGAGTATTTAGCTTCAGGAAAGGCGATAATTACAACAGATTTTAGTAACCTAAAAGATTATCTAAAGCATGGATATAACTGTATGATGTCATCTATTGGGGATTTGGATAAATATACAGAGAATTTAAATCGTCTGATTTTAGAAAAATCTCTAAGGGAACATTTGGGACAAAACGCAATTCTAACCGCAATTAAATATTTTGATTATAAAAAAGGAGTTTTACCATTAGTTGAAGAATTATAATATTATGAAATCATTTAATAAGATGTAAGATTGAGTGATACATAATTCTAAAAAGAAATTTAAAAAGGGATTATTTTTTTAGTATGAAAAAAATTTTGATCTTTTTACCCTCTTGGGGACTAGGAGGATCTACTATTTATTTATCACAATATGTAAAATATTTTATTTCTAAAAATTATGATGTGTACTGTGTTTGTAGACGAAAAGATTCTGGAAGCGAATATCTAAATAAAATAGGAGCAAAAAATATTTTTATTCATTTTCCTATATCGTTAAGTCTTACCGATGCTAAAATAAATAATGAATTGCATCCGTATAAACTTACATTACAAGTTTTTAAAATATTTGCAGGTTTCTTTACTGCAGTATTTTTTATTATCAAATTGAATCCCAATTTGGTATTAATCGGGGATATTACGCTATTGCAGATATTTTTTTCGACTAAACTTCTTAATAGGAAAGATATAGTTGTAATACAAACAGATATAATTCAAAAAAAATTAAGGAATTATTTAATACAAAAATCATTAATTTATTCTAACTTAATTATAGGTATAACTAAACTTCATATAAATCAATTAAATGAGAGAGTGGTGAATAAGTATTTTATTCCTAATACTATAATTAGTCATTGTTCTAATGTATCACATAAAAAATTAATGATATTTGATTCATTAAAAATAGATACCAAATATATATTTTTATTTTTAGGAGGAATTTCAAATATAAAGGGCTCATATGATTTTATTAAATTAGCAAATGAAATTGTCAAAATTAGAAATGATGTTAGTTTTATTCTTGCAGGTGCATATAATAGAAATTTTTCAACTGAATATTCAAAAGGATCAAGTATTTCAGAGTATGAGTATAATCAGAGAGTATTCAAATTTATAGAAAAGAATGGATTAAAGAGAAAAATTAAAATAATTGGTGAAACTGATTTTGCATTGAAATATATTGAAAAATCAACTATTGTTGTTTCCATGAACGATTACCCCCATTTTTCACGTCCTATTATTGAAGCATGGAGCATGAAAAAGGCTGTCATCGCAAATGATGACAAATATAGTCGAAATTTAATTGAAAATGGTAAAAATGGATTTCTTGCCAATAAATTTGATCTAAATGATTGGATTAATAAGTGTAATCTGGTTTTAGATAATGCAGAACTAAGAAATAGATTAGGAAATAATGGATATGAAAAATTTAAAAAATACTATTGTGAGGAAAAAGTAATGCAGAAAATGAATCTGGTTTTTGAAGTGTGAACACTATGAAAATAGCATTTATAGGTAGTAAAGGTATTCCGGCTAGTTACGGCGGTGTTGAAAAAGTAGTAGAACAATTATCTTTAGAATGTATTAAATGTGGACACAATGTAACCGTTTATTCACGGTTTTATTATTCCCCAAACAAAATTCGTAGATTCATTTATAAAGATGTAAATGTTATTAATATAAAAGGTATTATAACTAAAAGATTGGATGTGCTTACACATTCATTTATCGCTGCTATTTTAGCTTCTTTTAGTGATTGCGACGTAGTAGCTTTTCATTCTACAGTTCCTGGTTTTTTTTCTTTTATTCCTAAATTATTTGGAAAAAAAATATTTATTCATAGCCATGGTTTAGAAATATTGGGGTATAAGTGGAATCGTTTTGATAAATTTGTGATGAAAGTATTGATTAGATGCACATCAAAATTTGTTGATGGATTTACGACTGTTTCTGAATCTCAAATTGATTTATGTAAAAAATATTATAATCGCATTCCTAAATTAATTCCGAATGGAATTGATTTAATAAAAAAAATACCTAATACTGAAAAAAAGAACTACGTACTATTTGTAGGAAGGTTGGTACCAGATAAAGGACTTGAATATTTAATTGAAGCTTTTCTTATGGTAAATAAAGTAGTTCCAAACTACCAATTATTTATTGCAGGTGAATATTCTTATTCAAATTCCTATCATAAAAAAATTACGTCTTTTTTATCTAATTCTAAGAATATTATTTTCCTTGGTGGAATTTATGGTGAAACATTGCATAAATATTATCAAGAAGCATTATTTGTAGTAATCCCTTCATTAATCGAATCATTTTCTCATGTATTAGTGGAAGCTTTATGGCTTAATGGTGCAGTAATATGTTCAGATATTCCGCAATTTAAACTATTTGTAAAAGATTATGTTCTGTTTTTTGAAGCAAAAAATTCACAAAGTCTTAAAGAAAAAATGCTTTATCTGCTAATTAATAAGGATGCAATTGCTGAATTAATTTCAATTTCTAAAAATTTCCCTTTTGAACAGTATTCTTGGAAACACATTGCGAATAAATACGTAAAATTATACAGTCAAAACTTTAATAACTATTTACTTAACAGTTGAAGTAAAGATAATTTTGGTTATGACTTTTATAAGCTCTATTCCGTTCTTTTAGAGAGGCGGTACTTCCGGTGCTTTACAATGTATTACACAACGGAACTTACCTACTCGGCAAATCAACACCAGGGGAATTTAACAAATACATGATGCTTTGTATGCAAAAGTGTAATAATAGGAGATTTAAATCAAGTTATAGGTTATAAAATTAAAATAGGCTATGGCAAATCCTGATAAAATGAAGACAAAATCTTTGAGAGCATATAATAAAGTCAAAGAAAAATATTTATGGACAGTGGAGATAACGAAACAATATGAAAAGCTTTACCAAAAAGTTTTAAAGTGAACATTTTTAAAAAATACCCTTCCTTTAAATTTCTATTAGCAATTTTGGATTTGATTGTTCTGAATTGTTCCTTTGCAATTGCTTTACGATTAAGATTCATGCCCCATATTGATGTAATTAATCTTTCCGAATTTTCTATTGCAAAAGAGTGGGCTATATTTATTATGTACTCTCCAATATGGCTTTTCTTTTTTCAATATCTGGGACTTTATAAAAGGCATATTATTTTCACAAGATCGAAGCAGATGGTTTTGATTTTAAAAGGGATATTTCTTGGTTTTATCGGTTTGATATTAGTGCAATTTATTGTCAGGAATCCTCTCAGGATAATGCCAACTGGTATTGTTTTACAAAGCCGGTTGATGTTTTTATATTTTTTATTAATTTGCATATTTTCTCTGTCTATCTACAGGTTATTTCTTATCCGTCCTGTTTTTCGTATCAGGTGGCTCGATAAAATAATAAGTGAAAGAGCAGTTATCATCGGAGCGGGAAAAAGAGGAAAACTTATCGCATCAGAATTAACTGAGGAGCAGGAACATCAAACTAAATTGCTGGGATTTATAGATGATTCTGTTGAAAAAGGTTCAAAAGTATTTATGGGATTAGAAGTACTGGGACCGATCAATAAGATTGATGAAATAATAAAATCTAATCAAGTAAACTCTATTTATCTGGCAATTGATAATATCTCTAAAAATAAATTGTACCAAATCATTTCAGTTTGTCTGAAACGTCATTCTCTTATTCACATCTCCTCTGAACTTTTAGACATTATACCTGAAAAACTAAATATTGATAGAATTAGAGATTTACCGGTAATCCGGGCAAACTCAAGCAGCGATGGAATATATTCTACATTCTTCAAATCCTGGATTGGTCGTGTGTTAGCGTTGATGGGAGTGATATTTATATCCCCGTTGCTAATTTTTATTTTGATTGGCGTTAAATTATCCTCGCCGGGTCCTGCTATTTTTAAGCAAAAAAGAGTAGGTAGAAACGGGAAACTATTTGATTTTTACAAATTTCGATCAATGGTCATTGGTAACAATGATGATAACAATCGAAAACAAGAGATGATTGATTTTATTAATGGTAACTCAAAAAAAATCAGTGGTTCTACCAAAGTTGTTGACTTATCGAGAGTGAAGAAGTTTGGTAAATTCATACGTAAATACAGTCTCGATGAATTGCCGCAACTATTTAATGTTATTAAAGGAGATATGAGTCTTGTAGGTCCCCGACCATGTTTACCCTATGAATATGAAGTCTATGACGAATGGCATAAAAAACGGCTGGATGTTAAGCCCGGTTGTACCGGATTATGGCAGGTAACATCACGATCTGAAACTTCCTATGATGATATGGTGATTTTGGATATATATTATCTGCAAAATATATCACCATGGCTTGATTTACAAATATTATTAAAAACAATTCCGGTTTTGCTGACCGGAAAAGGCGGCGAGTAGTTTTGATAGCAGCTAACAAGACGGACTAATAATTCTAAATTTTAAATTATGAATCTTTAATTAAGAATTCATCATTCAAAATTAATCATTAATCATGAATAAAGTAAATGTTGTTAGAGATAAATCTTTTGATTTTGCTCTTAGAATTGTTGATTTATACAAGTAGTTGAGATACGAAAAGAAAGAATATGTATTATCAAAGCAGTTGTTGCGGAGTGGTACTTCAATTGGAGCGAATATTGAGGAAGCGCAAGCGGCGCAAAGCAAGAAAGATTTTATTTCAAAAATGTCCATTGTTTCGAAAGAAGCAAGAGAAAGTCATTACTGGTTACGTCTATTAAAATATGGAAAATTTATTTCCAAAGATGATCTCTTGGACGATTGTGAAGAATTAATCAAACTTTTAACCTCAATCGTAAAATCTTCAGAAAATAACAATTAAGAATTCAACATTAAAAATTTAACATTTTTCTGCCTACTGACATCAATCGTAAAATCTTCTGATAAAAACAATTAAAAATTAAGCATTCAAAATTAAACATTAAACATTCATAATTAATCATTCAAAATTAAACATTAAACATTCATAATTAAATATAGGGGTTTTTCATGTATGATTTTATAGTGACCGGAGGATGTGGATTTATAGGCAGCCATTTTATTGAATTGCTCTTATCAAAAGGACATACAGTCCTGAATATTGATAAAATGACGTATGTTTCCTGGCAAGACATAGGGTTTGAAAAACACCCTAAATATAATTTTTGGAAGCAGGATATTTGTGAAATATCGAATCTTCCTAAATGTGATTACCTTATAAATTTTGCGGCGGAAAGTTATGTCGATAATTCTATTGAAAACAGTGAAATCTTTTTTAATTCAAATGTCAGAGGTGTTCATAATCTGCTTGAACATATAAGGGTCAAAGCCAAATTTGACCGGCCTGTATTTGTTCAAATAAGTACAGATGAAGTTTATGGAGATTCATTGAATGGTAAATTTTGTGAAAAAGATGTTCTCAAGCCAAGTAATCCATATTCAGCGACAAAAGCTGCGGCGGAACAGTTTGTATTTGCCTATAAAAGAACTTATGGTATAGAATATCTGATAACCAGGTCTAGTAATAACTATGGTATAAGGCAATATCCCGAAAAATTAATTCCAAAAACTATTGCGAGCGCTTTATCGGGTAGAAGCATGACTGTTCATGGGGATGGTTCTTATATTCGTTCCTGGATTCATGTAAAAGACAATTGTAATGCTATCCTGCAGTTAATATCAAACAAACATTTTAACAAAGTTTATAATATTTGTTCCGAAACGGAGTATTCAAATATTGAAGTAGTTAATATGATTTATGAATTAATGGACATAAAACCCAATTTAAATTTTGTTGAAAACCGGTGGGGTCAGGATTTGAGATATTCAATAACAACTGATAAGATAATAAATAGTATAGATTGGAAGCCACAGTTTACGTTAAAAGAAAGTCTTAATGATATAATTAATTTCTATAAGGATAATCATGAAACCAATTCCTAAGCACTCTGATGACAGGGGTTTTTTGATTGAATTTTTAAGAGAAGATGAAAATATATTAAATTTCAAGGGACAGGTATATGCATCAACAATCAGTCCCGGAGATATACGCGGTAATCACTATCACAACGAAAAAACAGAAATATTCTGTGTTATGAAAGGAAAACTAAAAGTGTTAGTCCGGCAGATTAATTCTGAAAAGATTGGCGAGTATATCCTGGATAGCAATAAAGATATGTTAGATAGATTATTGGTACTTCCGAAATTTGCTCATACTTTCATTAATGTTGGTAAAGACGAAGCAATTTTATTAGCGTACGGCGATAAAGTTCATAATCATGCCGACCCCGATCAGCATCATTTTAAAATTATGTAACACAAACACTCTTGTTTGTGGATAATTACCTGCGAAACAACTTCAATTTGATGGTTTCGTATAAAGTAATTATATGTGTCATTCTGATGAGCGAAGCGAAGAAGAATCTCCGATGAGAACCCAGTAGAGATTCTTCACTCGTACCTCGTTCAGAATGACAGCTTTGATACTTTTTACGATTCTATCAAAGTTTACTCTCTGAACAAACACTAAAAAGCGAGACATTTATGAAATATTGTTGTATCACTAATGATGTTAAACTTGGTAAAGATGTGAAAATATTTTCATTCGTTAATCTTTATGGATGTGAAATAGGAGATGAGACTAAAATAGGGGCTTTTGTTGAAATTCAAAAGGGAGTAAAAGTTGGGAAAAAATGTAGAGTTTCATCTCATACATTTATTTGTGAAGGCGTGACAATAGAAGATGGGGTTTTTATTGGTCATAACGTTACTTTTATTAATGATAAAACGCCTCGGTCAGTAAATCCTGATGGCACAATGACTTCTGAAAAAGACTGGATTTTACAGCCAACACATATTAAAAAGGGAGCATCGATTGGTTCTTCTGTTACAATCCTCGGTGGTGTTGTGATTGGCGAAAATGCAATTGTAGGCGCAGGCTCTGTAGTGACAAAAGATGTTCCTGACAATGCGATAGTATATGGTGTGCCCGCAAAAATTAAGGGTAGTGTTAAATGAAAATCCAGTTCATAGATTTAAAAGCGCAATATTTATCAATAAAAGATGAGGTTGATAATGCAATTCAGAATGTTTTGCTTGATTCTTCCTTTACTTTGGGTCCTTATGTGGAATCATTTGAAAATAATTTTGCGAAGATGCACAATTCTCGATTTTGTATTGGAGTAAATTCCGGCACTTCAGCTCTGCATGCCTGTATGATGGCCTTAAATATAGGACCAGGCGACGAAGTCATTATTCCAGTGAATACTTTTTTTGCTACACCATTGGCTGCTATACATGTCGGAGCAAAACCTTTATTCGTTGATTGCGAATCGAAATATTATAATATTGATCCAAAGCAGATTGAGAGTGCAATAACAGATAAGACGAAAGCGATAATAGTCGTTCATTTATTTGGTCAGCCCTCCGAAATGGATAAAATCAGAAATATAGCTGATCGTCACAATTTATTACTAATCGAAGATTGCGCTCAAGCTCACCTCTCAAAATACAATGAACAATCAGTTGGTTCTTTTGGAATCTGTGGATGCTTCAGTTTCTATCCCGGAAAAAATCTTGGAGCTTATGGTGAAGGTGGAGCGATCACAACTAATAACGAAGGAATCTATCGCAAACTTCTTGCTATTAGAAATATTGGCATGACCGAAAAGTACCACCATGATATTATTGGCCATAATTTTCGAATGGAAGGAGTTCAAGGAGCAATTCTTAATGTTAAATTAAAATATCTTGAAAAATGGACCAGTATCCGCAGAAAAAACGTAAATATTTATAGAGAATATCTTAATGATTGTTCAGAGATTATTTTACCGGAAGAATTGCCTGGTGCTGAGCATGTTTATCATCTGTTTGTTATCCGGGCAAAAAGAAGAGACAACCTAATGGATTTTCTCAATAAAAATGGTATAGAAACTGGATTACATTATCCCATTCCGTGCCACTTGCAGAAAGCATGCAAATACTTAGGCTACAAGCCGGGTGATTTTCCAATCAGTGAGATGTTATCAAAGGAAATCCTTTCTTTGCCTATGTCCGAACAATTGAAGGAACATGAAATAAAATATGTTTCAGAGAAGGTAAAAGAGTTTTTTGTGAAATCATAGAAAACGTTCCAGCAATTGATGACGTTTAGGATACCGAATGCGTACTGAGCAATGGAGAATTGGAGCAGGGGAGAAATGGTGAAAGAGCCGATTAAAAGTCAGTTTGAACTTGATGTTTACCCTGTTTAATAATGCACATTGCAGACAAATTTATAGATCAAGATCATTATTGCCAGTTTTTGTACAATTTTCATAATTGGATTGACTATTAAACAGGGTGAATCAGAATGGCGTTTGATGCGGCGATGAGAATATTTGAAACGACTAAAACTTTTCCAAAAGAAGAAAAATATTTTTACCCTGTTAAATATTTCTTACTAAGTATATGAAAATAATTTTCTTGCTTTTTTATTTAACAGGGCGAGCGGACCAAATCAGAAGATCATCAAGATCGGTCTGTTCTAATATTTCTGAGGCATGGAGGAAACGACGTTATGTAGCCGCTTTCATCTGTAAACTGAATGATTCCGAATCAGAGGCATCTGAAACACAGACATGGATAGAATTTTCTGTTAAATGTGAGTACATCAGCAAAGAAGTTGGTACTGAATTATTCCAAACATACGATCATATTATTGGAAAACTGGTCAATTTGATCAATAATCCTGAGCCATGGATTCTACCGGTAAGGAAATAATCTCACCAATTCTCCTCTGCTCCCCATCTCCTCTGCACCCGTGCTTTCTACTGAAATCCGGAAAAATTCTGCCACTGATTACTCCCTACTACATACTCCCTACTACATACTTGATTAATTGTGAATTATGAATTGAGAATGAAATACCATGGACTCAAAATGCTTTCTCATTAAATATTCAAAATTAAACCACCGCCTTTGGCGGGACTTTGCCTTTGGCGGGGCTTCGCATTCAGAATTCAGCATCATTTATTTCTAAAAGTTGTTATATTTAACAGTAAATGGAAATGTATTCGTTGTATTTATTATGAACTATGTTGAATTCCGGCAAAAAATGATTTCCTTTCCTGTTTTTTCGGTTCAGGAGATTGACAAACAATTTCCGGGATTTGATACACGCCGATTGGTAGAATGGCAGGATAAAGGTTATCTTCAAAGACTCAGAAACCGTTATTATTGTTTCACCGATAGAGAAGTTGACGAGCAGTTTTTATACTATTCGGCAAATCAGGTATATCGTCCTTCATACGTTTCATTAGAATCTGCGTTGGCGCATTATGGTTTTATTCCGGAGGGTGTTTTTCAAATTCTTTCCTGTTCAACGCTTAAAAACCAGAAATTTGAGACTCCCCGTGGGACTTTTATTTATTTTCATCTCAAAAGCGCCATGTATTTTGGTTATCGACTTGTGTCCTGGCAACAACATCATTACGCATTGGCCGAGCCCGAAAAGGCGCTGATAGATTATCTGTACCTACGTCCTGAAATAAAACATATCGAAGATATAGAGACTCTGCGCTGGAATATTCTTTCAATCAATGAAAAGGTCGATCGGGAAAAATTAAACGATTATGAAAAATATATCAATTCCCCGGCATTAAGTAAGCGATTATCTTTATTGAGCGATTTACTCGATGCTAAAACTTAGCGAAATTCAATCTTTTTTCCCCCAATCACTCCATCGTTTTCCGCAGTTTATGTTGCGGGAGTATCTGCAATATAAAATATTGGAGATTGTGTACGCAAGCGGTTATGCCAATTTCCTTTGTTTTCTTGGCGGAACATGTCTTCGTATTGTTCACGGGAACCAGCGTTTTTCCGAAGATCTCGATTTTGATAATCGTGGTTTGAAAGAAGAACAGTTTGCAGAAATTGCTGACATCATTAAAAAACAATTGGAACGAGAAGGATATGATATTGAAATAAAGTTGGTGATGCGGGGCGCCTGGCATTGTTACATCAAATTTCCCTCCCGCCTGACCGTCGGGCAGGGCTTGCTGTTTGGAGAAGGTTTATCCGAACATAAAGAAGAAAAAATACTGATCCAGATTGACACCGAACCGCAGGGTTATCAATATGAGCCGGAGCGTATTATTCTGAACAAATTTGAAGTGTTTACCCCGTTAAATATAGAACGACTATTTAACGGGGTGAACAACTAT
>Ga0265296_1001179_pt1 | contig 31566 bp, 23 predicted proteins | sample MunlanPumphouse1_FD_189073 | JGI IMG/M metagenome (GOLD analysis project Ga0265296, IMG submission 189073) | Groundwater microbial communities from a municipal landfill in Southern Ontario, Canada - Pumphouse #1 | ecosystem: Environmental > Aquatic > Deep subsurface > Groundwater | place... | reverse complement strand
AAAATTCAATCGCCAGAAGTTAAAATTATCACCATTGAAGACCCTATCGAGTACCATCTAAACGGCGTTTCTCAAAGCCAAGTCAACCCCAAAAAAGGCTACAGTTTTTCAACGGGCTTGGAGGCAATTGTTAGGCAAGACCCAGATGTGATTTTAGTTGGAGAAATTAGAGATTCTGAAACCGCTAAAATTGCCTTGCAAGCTTCTATGACCGGACATTTGGTTTTAACTACTTTGCATACTAACGACGCTGCTGGAACAATAGTTAGACTAATGGCTTTAGGAGAAAAACCAGTTAATATAGCTCCTGCCATTAATTTGGCAATTGGCCAAAGATTAATTAGAAAACTTTGCTCCGCCTGCAAACAGCAAGAGCCAGCTTCTGCTAAAGACTTGTCTTTTATAAAAAAAGAGATAGAGGGCTTGCCAGCCATTGCAAAAAAAGAAAATGATTTGCCAGAAATAAAAGAAGGCCTGATGCTTTCCCAGCCAAAAGGATGCCCTCAATGCGGCAACACGGGATATAAGGGCAGGATTGGCATATTTGAATTTTTTACAGTTGACGATGAGTTAGAAATTTTTATCACCCAATCCCCAAACGTTGCCCAGCTAAGGGAAAAGGCTAAGGCTAAAGGCATGGCTTCCATGAGGCAAGACGGAATTATAAAAGTTTTGCAAGGAATAACAAGTTTAGGTGAAATAGAAAAAGCTACAGGTTTATAAAAAAATCGCCCCTCCGCCAAAGGCAGAGAGGCGCGAACATTAGCCCGAAGTCGTCTCAAAATGCATTGAAACCCAGAGTTTTTTTCGGAAACAAGCTAGCCGAAACCAGCCTGCCCATTCAGAAAAAAACTCCTAAAACTTTGGGCTAATGTTCGAATGCTAATATTGTAATATACTTTGATGGAAAAGTCAATAGAAGATGTTTTAGATTTAACCTTAAGGCCAAAAACTTGGGGTTGTTTTGTTGGCCAAGAGAAAACAAAAAACAATGTTAAAATTATAATAGAAGCTGCTAAAAAAAGAAAGGACCAAGTTGAGCACCTGCTTTTTTACGGAAACCCTGGGCTTGGCAAAACCACTATGGCTTATTTGGTGGCCCAAGAAATCGGCGCTGATATTAAAATTACTTCAGGGCCTGCCATTGAAAGGGCGGGAGATTTAGCTGCCATTTTAACTAATTTAGAAGAAGGCAGTGTTTTGTTTTGCGATGAAATCCACCGGCTATCAAGAACCGTTGAAGAATATTTATATCCAGCAATGGAAGATTTTAAGCTCAATTTAATTTTGGGAAAAGGCCCAATGGCAAGAGTTATGGAATTAAATCTGCCAAAATTTACCCTAATTGGAGCTACCACTAAACTAGCTTCTATCTCGGGACCTTTAAGGTCAAGGTTTGGAGCCATATTTGGCTTAAATTTTTATAGCAATGAAGATATTGAGCAAGTTTTAATCCGCTCGTGCCGCATATTAAACGTTGAAGCAGAAAAAGGCGCTTTAAAAATAATTGCTGAGCATTCACGATTCACTCCCAGGGTTGCTAATCATCTTTTAAAAAGAGTGCGGGATTTTAGCCAAGTTAAAAATGAAAATTTAATAACAAAAGAAATTATTGAAGACGCTTTTTTCAATCTTGAAATTGACCGCCTTGGCTTAACCCAAAACGATAGAAGGTTTTTAGAAGCGTTAGTGATTAAATTTAATGGTGGCCCAGTTGGCATTCAAACATTAGCAGCAGCCACCGCTGAAGAAGAGGCCACAATTTTGGATATTTATGAGCCGTATTTAATGAGAATTGGCTTGATTGCCAGAACCCCCCAGGGCCGAGTGGCCACAAAAATGGCTTTTGAGTATTTGGGTGTTTCCGCAAAAAATCTACCCAAAATTTTGTTTTAATGGTTCTTTGTTCAATGATCTTTAAAATTCAATAATTCCAGTCGGAATAGGAGGTTTACGATGTCGGTATTGCTTCAACCAAAACAGCAAAAACTTCTAAATATCTTTTGGTCTCCCCAAGGAGGAATTTTCGTTGATGAAACAAGCAAAGAGAGGGGAGGCGAAAAATCCTTATCCATTGGGATATTGTACCCAAAAAAAATTGTTTTTCGGGCGGCGTATGTAGCTGATACTAGTGCAGAGAAAGGCGTTCTTCCAAAAGTGTATATTAAAAAAGAAGCGGACGCGTTCTTAGTTGCAATAGTATTTAAAATTGCGCCAGCTGGTTATCTATTTTTAGAGGAGGTTCTTGATAAAATAGAAATAGAAAAAATCAACAAAATAACCAGCATAAATCAAGCCAGTTTCTCAATGGTAACTTGCGCTCATTTTCCGGAAAAAGATGCTGGGCTAAGAAAGCTTCTATCCAACTCTTCGGGAGATAATATTCGCCCATTCCTACTCCTTCTCGGACAAAAAGACAAAGGGGAAAATTTAAAAATCCTCTTCCAGCAAGAAATTTTTTATTATGAAGAAAACTTGCCAGAAGATTTCCCCGAATTGAGGTGAAGGAAAAATAAATAGAGCGCGAAAGCGCTCTTCTTTTCTGTCTAAGAATTTTTTGATAAGATGTAAAAATGCGAAAAGAATTTTCTATTATTTTGACATTCTCTCTTTTACTTGCTCTTTCTTTTTGTTTTGCGCCCCAAGCAAAAGCAACAGAAAATATTGTTATCAATGAAATCGCCTGGATGGGTAGCGCTACTTCGGCTAATGATGAGTGGATAGAACTTTATAATTCCAGCCCGGAAAATATAAAAATTGATGGCTGGATTTTAAAAACTACTGATGATGGAATAAAAATAAACTTAAAAGGCGAAATTCCTGCAATGGAATTTTTTCTTTTAGAAAGAACTGACGATACTTCTGTGCCAAACGTAAAGGCAGATTTAATTTATCAAGGCGCTTTAAGTAATAACGGTGAAATCTTGAGGTTAATTGATAGCAATAATAATATTATTGACGAGGTTAATTGCTCAGCTGGGTGGCTCAGCGGAGACAATAAAGCCAAACAAACAATGGAACGAATCCCTTCGGCAGGGACTTCGAGTGAGCCTCAGCCGAACTCCTCATGGCAAGCTATCTGGCAAACCAGCCAAAATCCAGGCGGAACACCGAGGGTGATAAACAGCATAAAACTTCCGCCCAAGGCGGATCAGCCGCTGGCTGAAATAGATAACGAAAGCACAACAACGAACCAAATAGCGGAGCAGGAAGTAATGCCCAGCTCTTTACCAGTAAATTATCCAGGTAATATATTTCTTAGTGAAATATTGCCTTCTCCCGAGGGCTCGGATACAGAAAACGAATTTATAGAAATTTTTAATGCTAATAATTTTGAGGCAAACATTTCCGGATTTAAAATAAAAGACAAAGTAGGCGCAGTAAAAACTTTTACTGTTCCTGTTGGAACAAAAATTTCAGCTAATGGTTTTTTAGCTTTCAAAAGCAGCCAAACCAAAATTTCTTTAAATAATACTGGGGACGGCGTGGAGCTTTTAGACCCAACTGGCAAATTAATTGACTCAACTGATTTTGGCAAATCAAGCCAAGGCCAATCCTGGAGCAAGGGCGAAACAGGCTGGAGCTGGTCTGTTCAAACAACACCAAACAAAATAAATATTATTGAGCAACCTAAAACAGCCACGACAACTCTTGGCATAACTCAAAATAAAAGTACACCCGCATTGGCCCAAGCGCAAAATGCCATGCCAAAAAATAAACCGATTGTTGCCACAATTATTGCTGTTGTAATTGCTTCTGGTTCAGCGGCCATTGCTTGGCAAATAAAAAAGAAATCACAAGAGATATAGTTGCTTTTCTATGAGTTTTTGTTTATTGTTAAGGCGAAGAAATATTCGCCTTAAGTATAATATTAATTCTTTGAACAATGACCGTATGCCCAAGCCGTTTAATGTAGTTTGGGCAGGAGGTTATATTTTAAATAAGTTTTATTCGCATATTTGTAGACTAGTATTATATTTTTATGTCAGGACATAGTCATGCAAAAACGGTTAAGGCAACTAAAGATGCTAATGCGGCTGTTAAGGGAAAAATATTTTCTAAAATGGCTCGGCTGATTTTTTTGGCTGCCAAAGAAGGAGGCAACCCTGAGTTTAATTCCAAATTAAAGGGAGCTATTGAAACAGCCAAAAAATTTAACATGCCCAAGGATAATATTGAAAGGGCTGTTAAAAAAGGAACTGGAGAATTAGAAGGTGAAAAACTTGAAACAATTGTTGTTGAAATTTTAGGGCCTGGGGGGATAAATATTATTGTTGAGGGAATTACTGATAATAAAAATCGCTCTTTTGGAGAAATAAAACAAATAGCCCAAAAAAGGGGGTGTAAATTAGCAAACGAGGGCTCATTAAAATGGCAATTTGAACAATCGGGAATTATAAATACTGCTGTTATAGCGGAAAACCGCAAAGAGGAAGCGGAAATGTTGGCCATTGAAAGCGGAGCTTTGGACTTGATATGGCAAACAGATGAAGGCCAAATTTATTTAGAAATTATAACTAAACCAGAAGAGCTATCTATTGTAAAAAAAACGTTAGAAGAAAGGGGCGTAGAAATTGAGTCCGCTAATCTTGGCTGGATAGCCAAAGAAGAAATTGAGGCAAGCGAGCCAGATAGAAAAATAGCAGAAAATCTTTTTAATGACCTGAACGAAAGCGAATCTGTGCAAAACATTTATTCTAATTTAAAAAACTAACTAAATGATTATTTGCGGAATTGACCCAGGAACGGCAACTACTGGATTTGGCATTATTAAAACAAATAGAGGAAATTTTTTAATGCTTGATTACGGGGTTATAGCTACCAGCCCCAAAGACACAGCCAGCAAACGATTGGAAAAAATTTTTCAAGAGATATCCTTTCTTTTAAAAAAACATAGGCCGGATTTGGTTGTGGTGGAAAAGCTTTATTTTTTTAAGAATTTAAAAACCGCTATGCCAGTAGCCGAGGCAAGAGGAGTTATTCTGCTGGCAATCCAGCAAAGCAAAACAAAAATAATTGAGCTAACGCCGCTTGAGGTTAAAATGGGAATCTGCGGCTACGGCCGGGCAGAGAAGCAGCAGGTTCAAAAAATGGTCAAAGAAATCTTAAAGTTAGAAAAAATCCCCAAGCCAGATGACGCAGCTGACGCTTTAGCATTGGCTATCTGTGGCGCTTTAAAATCAAGGTGTGGATAATTGCTGGGAAACCCATTGACCCCGCACCAATTCTTGCAATAATAAAAAAGTGGGTATCCACAGGTAGTAATTGGTGCGGGGTTGACAGAATTAACTTAATAAATATAATGGCTTTATGTTGTTAAAAATTAAAAGGTCGCAAACCTAAATTCCGCTATCCGCTATCCGCCAACTGGCGGAGGCGAAGCAAAAAACAATGGAATCTCAAGAAGAATTATTTAAGGTTTACGCTCAAGAAGAAGAGAAAGAAAAAGAGGAAGAAGAAAAAGACCCAGAAGAGGATGATGTTGACGGTTGGGCTGTTGACGATGACGAAGAAGATGACGAAGACATCGAAAGCGACGTCTAAGGCATCCAATAATTAGCTAATAAAATCTGAATCCGGCTGCCTCAAGTGGCCGGATTTTGAGTTTTGATAGCATTTGCCTTATAATAGCGGAATACCCCGATTAAACGGCTCGCTAATCGCTCGCGTTTAACAGGCTCTAAGAGTCTGCAATGAATTTTCAAGTTATTAAACTTAAAAATTCATACAGCTTCTAAGACAATGCCAAAAAGAAAAGACAACCGCATAGTTTACAGAAAGCCTCGCAACATTTTTGCTTTTATTATTAAAGTGTTTTTAACTTGCTTTGCTATTTTAGCCTTTGGAGCATTTACTGCTTTTGTTATCATTACTAAAGATTTCCCAAGGCCTGAAAAATTTTCAGAGGGCATTGTGGCTGAATCAACAAAAATTTATGACCGAACTGGCCAAACTCTTTTATACGAAATATCGGGAAATGAAAAAAGAACTGTTGTTTCTTTAGATAAAATGCCAAACCAATTAATTCAAGCGGCTATTGCCACAGAGGACAGGAGTTTTTATCAACACCACGGTATTGATTTAAAGGGTATTGTCAGGGCTATTCTTGTTGATTTAAAGCTTGGCAAAAGTAGCCAAGGCGCCTCCACTATTTCTCAGCAACTGATAAGAAGTTATTTTTTAAATAATCAAAAAACTATTAAAAGAAAAACTCGTGAAATTATTTTAACATTAGAGCTTGAGAGGCGCTACTCAAAAAATCAAATATTAGAATGGTATTTTAATGTAATTCCGTTTGGTTCAAATATATACGGCGTTCAGGCAGCCAGCCAGTCGCTTTTTAATAAAGATGTGAGCGATCTTTCTTTAGCTCAATCCGCCACTTTAGTTGCCTTGGTTAGGGCTCCGTCTTTATATTGGCCTTATGGAGATGGCAAAGAAAAACTTTTAACTAGAAAGGATTTGGTTTTAGATAATATGGCGGGCCAAAATTTTATAACCAAAGAAGAAGCGGTGGCGGCTAAGGCAGAAAAGGTTAGTTTCTCTTACCGGCCATTAGCAAGCATCAAAGCCCCGCATTTTGTAATGTTTATTAAAAGCTATTTGGAAGAAAAATACGGCCAGGGTTATTTGGCCCAAGCTGGGTTAAAAGTAATAACCACAATTGACTACAATTTACAGCAAATTGGAGAGCAAACCGTTAAAGAACAGGTGGCTAGTTTAAATTATTTAAAAGTTGGCAACGGAGGATTAGTTGTGGTTGACCCAAAAACCGGCGAACTATTAACAATGGTTGGCTCAAAAGATTTTTTTGGAGAGTCAACGCCCAAGGGGTGTACTCCTGGAAAAAATTGCAACTTTGACCCCGAGGTAAATGTTACAACAAGCCTCAGGCAGCCAGGGTCATCTTTTAAGCCACTTGTTTATATTAAGGCATTTGAGATGGGCTATGGTCCCGATACGATACTACAGGACACCCTAACAGAGTTTAACCTAAATTGCCCAGACAACGCATTAGCAGAAAAAGATATTTATGGCCAAGCTTGCTATCACCCCCATAATTACGATGGAATATTTAAAGGCCCAATATCTTTAAGGTCAGCTTTGGGGCAGTCAAGAAACGTCCCGGCTGTTAAAGTCCTGAAATTTGTCGGGCTGTCCAGCGCAATTGCCCAAGCAGAAAAAATGGGTATAACAACCTTAACCGACAAAAATAGATACGGCTTAAGTTTGGTTTTAGGGGGCGGGGAAGTAAAGCTATTAGAAATGGTCTATGCTTATAGTATTTTTGCTAGTGATGGCTTAAAAACGCCCGTTAATTTTATCAAGAAAATTGAAGACAAAAATGGCAATATTGTCCGAGAAGAACAAGTTTGGAATTATAGAGTTGTAGAAACGCAATTAGCAAGAGAAATGAATGATATTTTATCTGATAATGAAGCAAGGGCCCCAGTATTTGGCTCAGCCTCCACCCTTTATATGCCTGGCTGGGATACAGCTGTTAAAACTGGAACAACTCAAAACAATGTGGACGGCTGGTGCGTTGGGTACACCCCCTCGCTGGTGGTTGGTGTTTGGGTGGGCAATAACGATAATACTCCAATGGCCCAGTCCGCCTTAAATGTGGCAGCCCCAATTTGGAATGCTTTTATGCAAAAAGCCCTGCCCCGATTCCCTAAAGAAGAATTTGTAAAACCATAAACAATTACTGTTTAATTGGCATTAGAATATAGAAATAAGAATCATCGCCAATTGGTTTCAAACAAGCGGGGCCATCAGAGCCGTTAAGCTCAAAGGAAACTTCTGGGCTTTTTAAATTATTTAAACCGTCTAATAAAAACTTATAATTAAAAACTGAATCCTGCACTGCTCCCTCAATTTTGCAAGGCAAATATGATTCGTTTTTTCCAATATCAGCACTTTGGGAAAAAAGCTTAATTTTGCCGTCATTGGGGAAAGCGGATAATTTTACATCAAAAACTTTTCCACTAAAAAGGCCGGCTCTTTTTATTTGAGAAGAAAATTCATCTTTATTGATTTGTGCCTTGGCTAAATATTGCTTTGGTATAATATCTTGATATTTTGGATACTCGCCATCAATTAAACGGCTTTGAATGCTGCATTTGATTTGGTCGGGCCGCTCGCCCAGTATTTCAAAACAAACTTGGCTAACATTAGCTGATACCTCAACAACACCTTTTTCTTGCGACAAAACAGCGATTAACTCCCGGCAAGCTTGTTGGGGGCAAATAAAAGAAAGGTCTTTTTCCCCAGACTTCTCTAAAAAAACGGTTTTTTCAGATAATCTAAAGCTATCGGTTGCAACGACCTTTAATTTATTTTTTTGAAAAGAAAATAAAATGCCAGAAATTTCTGGCCTAATTGAAGAAAAAGCTGCTTGCTCCACAACTTGCGATAAGCCATCTGCTAACTTAACACTGCCCATTTGCCAAATAAATTCTTTTTCCATTTTAGGAATAATTGGAAATTCTTCCGGGTCATGCCCCTGTATTTGGGTTTCTTGGTTTTGGGAAATTAAAATCAAATTTTTATTTTCTTCTTGGGCTTCTATTTTTTCCGACGAAGTCAAATTTAAAATGTTAGATAAAAAAGTAGCTGGCAATAATAAAGAACCCTGTTTATTAATTTTCGCCAATATTTTCCAAGTTATACTTAACTCTAAATTGGTAGTGGTTAATTCTAAAAAATTCCCATCCGTTTTAAGTAAGATGTTTTGTAAAACAGGCAAAGAAAGGGTTTTTCTTGTTATTCGTTCACAAATAGAAACTGCTTTTTTAAAATTTTCTTTTATTATTTCAAATTTCATACAATAATTATAATTATATTAAATTTTTATTTGTTGTTGTTATTGGCAAGGAGATTTTTGGGGAGAACTGGATTTTGTTTTTTGTGCGGCTGGTTTTTTTAGATTTTTAAAATCTTATTAATTGTGGAAAAAAGAGGGAGAAAATATTAAATAAAGTTATTTAATATTTTCTATAATATTTTTTCCCACCCTTCTTCCACAGTTACTTGATTAGTTTTCCACACTTTTATTCATAATATCAACCCCTAAATGTCGCTGTAGATTTTCTGTTTTATTGTGTTTATTTCGTTAAAAATATTTTGGTCCTCTTCCATTTTCTGGGTAATTCTTTCAAAGGCGTACATGGCTGTTGTGTGGTCTTTACCCTGGAACCTTCGGCCAATAGATGGATAAGATTCTTTTAGTTCGCTTCTTAATAAAAACATAGCAATTTGGCGGGGCCTTACTATTTCTTTTCTTCGTGTTGGCAGTAAAATGTCGTCTTGGTTAATTTCATAGAAAGAAGAAACTGCTTGAATGATTTTTTTGAAGTTAGTAGCTTTTTGGGGGGTGGCCACAATATTTTTTAGAAGTTTTTTCGCCACAGCAATATCTGGAGTTTTTTGGTTTATTCTTTGGTACATGACCAGCCTGTTTAAAGCGCCCTCTAACTCCCTGATATTTTTTTGGATATTAGTTGCAATAAACTCCAACACATCATCCGAGAGGTTGATTTGGCGTTCGTCGCATTTATTTTTTAAAATGGCGATTTTTGTTTCAATATCTGGGCTGCTTATGTCAGCTATCATGCCGCCTTCAAATCTTGACCTTAGCCTTTCAGTGATAGCTGGGATGGCTGATGGCTGCCTGTCGGAGGAAAGGATAATTTGTTTTTGGTTTTGATAAAGCGCGTTGTAAATATGAAAAAATTCTTCTTGGGTTTTTTCTTTGCCAGCGAGAAACTGGACATCATCTACTATTAAAACATCAAGACAGCTAAGTTTCTTTTTTAAATTTTCTATTTCACGGCTCCTAATACTTTCTATTATTTTCGCAATTAATCTTTCGGCTGGCGTGTATGCAATTTTTAGTTCAGGGAATGCCTTAGCAAGCTTATTTCCAGTGGCTTGCAATAAATGGGTTTTGCCAAGGCCAACTCCTCCATAAATAAATAAGGGATTGTAGGCTTGTCCGGGTTTTTCTGATACAGCCCAAGAAGCGGCATGAGAAAGCTCATTAAATGAGCCAACTACGAAATTATCAAAAGTGTAATGGGGGTTTAGGTTGGTTTTTTGGTCAACCTTTAACTCTAAAAATTGCAATTGAGAATCCGGCGTGTCGTCTACTTGGACTTGAAGCTTGTTTTTTGGCTGGCAAACAGAAGGAGAATCAACCATAAAGCCGATAAGCCGGATGTTGTTATCGCAAGACCTTAAAATTTTTAAAATGAGCGACTGGTATTTGCTGGACAGCCATTCTTTTGAAAAATTATTGGGAACTGAAACAGTAACCTCGCCATTTTTATTGGAAAGGATTTTTGTATTATTAAACCAAGTTGCAAAATTTGCCCTTGAAACATCAAATTGCGCTTGGGCTAACACGGCTTGCCATAATTCATCATTGTTCATAATTGAGTGAGGTTTAAGATGTTTTAATTATTATTGAAGAAAGAAAATATAGCAAATAGCAAGAGAAACTTGCTCTCTGTTAATAACTTGTGGATAACTTGTGAAAAGAAAATAAAGTATGTTTTTAATTGACTAAGCGTTTAATAAATAATATCATAATATAAATAAAGAATACAAAAATATGAGCGTAACTTATCAGCCAAAAAAACAAAAAAGGCGGACAACACACGGATTTTTAAAGCGCATGTCAACGGTCGGAGGGAAAAAAGTGATTGCAAGCAGGAGGGCAAAGGGCAGAAAAAAGCTTTCAGCGTAGGTATGTTATTTTTAAAGAACCGTTTGCGAAAAAAGAAAGATTTTGAAAGAGTGTTAAAAAACAAACAAAGCCGAGCTTTGGCTGTTTCTTTTTTGGGGGTTAGATTTTTAGCAAATGATTTGCCATACAGCAGGATTGGATTTGTTGTTAGCAAAAAAGTTTCCAAAAAAGCTGTTATTCGCAATAAAGTTAAGCGGCGGCTAAGAGAGATATCTAGGGACATTATTAAAGATTTCGAAAAAGGTTTCGATATAGTTGTTTTTACCAACCCCGAAATAGCAAAAAGCGATTTTGCTCAAATAAAAAATGTTTTGGAAACATTGCTTAAAAAAATCAGTTATAAAAATAATTAAGCTATATCAATTAACAATTGCCCCGCACTTAGGGCAAGCCTGCAGGTTTGAGCCATCGTGTTCCAAATATTGTATTTTGTCTATTGAAAAAAATGGATTGGCAAAAGGCCTTTTAAAAAGCGCCAAAAGAATATTAAAATGCAATCCATTTTGTAAAGGAGGAATTGATTTACCGTAGTTATTAATTAACCAATAAATTATGAATATTATTATCCAATTTTTTTATACCATCTTATACCAGCCGCTTTTTAACGGCTTGGTTTTACTTTATCAATATTGCTCTTGGCACGATTTGGGCTTGGCTGTGATTATTTTGACTTTATTAATTAAAGTTATTTTACACCCTTTAACGATTAAGGGGTTGAGGTCGCAGAAAGCAATGGCGGATTTGCAGCCAAAAATTAAAGAAATCCAAACAAAATACAAGGGCGAGCCCCAAAAGCAAAACCAGGCGACGATGGAGCTTTATAAAACAGAAAAAGTTAATCCATTTTCTGGCTGCTTGCTTTTGCTTTTACAGCTGCCTATTTTAATTACTTTGTATCAAGTTTTTCTAAAATTTTTAAACAAGGATTCTTTCAGCAATATTCTTTATGGTTTTGTAGCAAATCCGGGACAGATAAACACAACCTTTTTATGGGTTATTGATTTAAATAATAAAATTTTTATTGGGATTTTGGCTATTGGGGCCGGGCTTGCCCAATATTGGCAAACAAAAATTTCATCAACGGGCCAGCCAGCCACTGGAGGACAGAAAGATTTTTCTAATTTGATGCAAAAGCAAATGTTGTATTTTTTTCCGGTTTTAGGAGCTTTTGTTGTTTGGAAGTTCGGGGCGGTTATAGGGCTTTATTGGGTTTTTACATCAATTTTTTCAATTATTGAGCAAACGATTATCAACAAACAAAAAATAAAAATATGATGATTGAAGAAAAAAATATCCAAGAGGCAAGAAAAATTGTTAGTGGGTTTTTTGAAAAAATGACATTACCCGCTGAGATTGAGAGCCATAAATGTGACGGGCAATTATTAAAAATTGCGCTGTCTTCTAATGACGCCCAAACGTTAATTGGCTATCAGGGCAGTAATTTATATGATATCCAATCCCTCTTGGCAAGAATTTTGCGGAAAAAAATTGGCCAAGAGATTATTCTAGACCTTGATATAAACGGCTACAAGAGCGACAAAGAACAAAGGTTTTGTGATTTAGCGCAGGACACGGCTGATGAAGTTGTTGCTACTGGCCGCGAAAAAACCCTCTTTCCAATGAACGCTTTTGAAAGGAGAATTATCCATACCGAACTCTCAAAAAGAAGCGATGTTAAAACTGAAAGCATTGGCGAGGGAGACGACCGGAAAGTAATAGTTATCCCTGCTTAATAATATGCCTAAAAATCAGCAAAATAATTACGCATATATAGATGGCGCAAATTTGTATAGAGGCGTTGCTGGTTTTGGCTGGAGGCTTGATTATAGGCGGTTTAGGGTTTGGCTTTCTGACAAATATAGCGTAAAAAATGCTTATATCTTTATCGGGTTAATACCGAAATATAAAGATTTATATAAATATCTTCAAGAAAGCGGTTTTACTTTAGTGTTCAAAGAAGTAGTTTATGACGGTGAAGGAAAAGCCAAAGGAAATTGCGACGCTGACTTAGTTTTGCAAGTTGTGTGCGATGCTTATGAAAATAAATTTGACAAGGCAATTATTGTTTCAAGCGATGGTGATTATGCCAGCTTGATAAAATTCCTTAAAGCGAAGAATAGATTAGAGGTCATATTGTCGCCTCACAATAGAAAACTTTGTTCGATTCTTCTAAAAAGGATAAATGTTCCCATTACTTATTTAAACGACCAAATAAATATTTTGCAGGTTAAAAAAGAAAAAGCCCCCACTAAGGACGAGCCCTAGGAGGGTCTTTTTCGTAAGTATTGAATATATTATAGCAAATTATACAAGCAAGTCAAGTACGATTATGGGCAAAACGTTAAAAATAAAAATCGTTGCGTTATGTGTTTTAATTTTGGTGGTCATAGTAGGATTATTTTATTATCAACATTGGCAGAAGACCCTAGAAAAAAATAAGACGCAAGAAGAGATGGTATCGAATTATAAAGCAATGATAGAACAGATGTTTCCCCAAGTTTCATTTGTTGAAACTAAAGAAAAATATTTTGAAAGCGATTTAAAAAATTGTTCTATCGGAGCTCCTTGCACTTTTTATGTGGAAGAAATTACAGAAGGACATTTTCTTGAACCTAGTAAGAAAGACTTAATGCTTGTTGTGAGAAGGCCCCGAGAGGAATTAGCACATGCGCAAGGGTTTTATAACGCTTTCGTGGCCATTTTTGATTCAAAAACTAAGAAAATTTTAACAGAAACAAAAGCCTTAGGTGGAGATACTGGGGATATTGAGCTATACCAATGCAACAAAGGAACATTTGTATTTTTTAGCGGAACCGTAACTTATCAAGGGTGGTCAACTTTCGATGTAGGCCTATATCAGGTTAAAGACAAAATTTTCCAAAAGGTTTGGCCAGAAAAATCAGAAATAGATAAATGGGAGAATTTATTATGGGTTGTGCCAAAACAAAACAAAATCGAGGTTTATGAAAGGATAATTGGAAAATCAGACTTCAACCCTCCGCCATATGAGATGGTTTATGCTTACGATTTAAATTGGAACACCAACACATGTAGATTTGAACAAGTAGAAAAGGCAAAGATAAACAATAATTAATAATTAATCGTTATGGAAACAATAACTTGGAAAATAAAAAAAGAGGATTTTGGTCTTATGAAAATGTTTCATAGAGATATTGGGCAGGATATCGAGTATAATATTGGCGACGATGGGATAAAAATCGCTAAAGACGGTCAAATAAAGCTCTATTCGTGGAGCGAGGTGAAATTCTTTTGGCCGAACAATTTAAATTTGAACTACGGGTTTTTTGGCGGTCTGGGTTTTAAAAATTTAATGCGAGATGTGAATATAATCAAAAATCTTCCGAATGAGAAAATTGGCGAATGTTTTACGGTTTATCCAAAAGGCAATCATTTTTTTAATTTTTCTCGCGCTTACTTGTCTGTCTATGCCGCTGGCTATAATGCCAAAGATGTCTTTGAAACGTTAAAAAGCTACCTGCCTATTTGGAGTAATTTTTTTTACGCAAGGGTTATTGGACACACATTTGGGTATTTAATTTTTATATTAGGATTTCTTGTTCCTGTTTATTATGCGATATCTGAAAAATGGACGCCTATTTTTGGCCTAATCTCGGGGACTACTGCTTTAGTTTTATTCTATTTTTGCGCTCAAAATATTGTTTATTTCTTTAAACTTTATAAGCAACAATGGCGAAAGAGCTAAAAATACTGTTGTTTAACTTTTTATCAAAGACGGCTTATCGGGCAAACAATTATTAGTATTAGCTTCGTTGTTTTTATCAGAAATAAAAGAGATTTTATGCCTCAAAAACATTTTTCTAAAATTTGGATTTTAATTATTATTCTTATATTCATCGGCGGGGGGATTTTTGCATGGCAGTATTGGGGAGGACTAAAAAAAGACGAGTTCTTTCGCGTAACTTCTCCAAAACCGAATCAAACAATTTATAGCCCTATCCAAATTAAAGGCGAAGCAGCTTTATCTGAACGGATAGGGAAAGAAGATCCAGAGGAAGCGGTTTTAATTCATATTATTGATAATAATGATCATCAACTGGGTTGGAGCAAAATTTTGACTCCAGGGGGCAAGCTCGAAGATTCTTTCATCAAAGAAGTCATTTATACTCAACCAAGCTCAAAGAAAGGAATAATAAAGATATTTGAATATGTTCCCGAAGAAATAAAGTTTGACCCTAAACTGGATAGATGGTTGGGTTCCTATAAACCCCGGATATTAGCCGAAATCCCAATAGTTTTTAGTGAAGGATTATTAACAATCCCCGATAATTGGAATACTTATAACAACTTAGTGGCAGAAATTACTTTTAGATATCCTCCAGATTGGGCAATTAGAGAGGATTATTTTTATAAAGACTCAGTAGTGCCTACGGTCGTAGCGTGTCCCCAAAGAGATAGAATCGAAGGAACAGCAGAATGTATACAAATAAATATGCCACAATTCCCTTGCGAGATGGTGGCTCGGGTTAAGGAAAATTATATTGGCATATGCACCGAAGATCCAGAAGGAGTGAGTATTTATGAAAAAGTCCTTTCAAGTTTTAGAGCAAATAAGTAAAAATAGCAAAAGTGCTAAAAAAGTTATCCCCGCTTAAATTTTTTATTGATAACTGGTATAATAAATAATTTACATTTACGATGCAATGCAATTCACTGTACCAAAATTTTTAGAAAGAGAATCAATAATAGCTTTTGGGTTAAATTTTAAAAATTTAGCATTGCTGGCTGGATTAGGTTTTATTTTATTTATTTTATATTATATTTTACCGCAAATTGCTTTTATTTTATTGGCAATACTTTTTGGCGGGGGTTTTTTAGTGGCCACGTTTGTAAAGGTGGGGGGGCAATCATTGCCCCAGTTGATGTTTCATTCTTTCGGTTTTCTTTTTTCGGGCAGGGTTTACACTTGGAGCCGCGGCCAAAATTTTTCACCAGTAAAACTTGTTAAAAAAACTGCTAAACCAAAAGAAGAAAAAAAAGAAGCGCCCTTAAGGATAGCGCCAAAGAGCCACTTGGCTTCTTTGAGCTCTAAAATAGATTTTACTCCCCAAAGAAGCCCGGAAGAGCAAGAGGATACCAACAAAAAAGACAGCGAAGAAATTTAAATTTTATAAATTATGGCATCTTTTTCAACTCAAAATTTTTTACAATTCAGCCAAATAAGGGACGGAGTCATAATGCTCAAAAATAAAGCTTTCAGAGCTATTTTAATGGTATCTTCTGTAAATTTTGACTTAAAATCAGAAGACGAACAAAACGCTACTATTTATCAGTTTCAAAACTTTTTAAACTCTTTGGATTTTTCTTGCCAAATTATAGTCCAGTCCCGCAGGCTTAATATTACCGGCTATTTTGACAAGCTAAGAGAATTAGAAGAAAAGCAGGAAAACGAGCTTTTAAAAGTCCAGACATCAGAGTATAGAAAATTTATTCAAAGCCTGGTTGGGGAAGGGACAATAATGACAAAGCAATTTTTTGTGGTTATCCCGTATGCTATGGGCGAAAATATTAACGCCAGGGGGGGCTTTAAAATAAATCCAAAAGTGCCAAGTTTAAGCGAGGACTCAATCCAGAGATGCAAAGAGCAGCTTATGCAAAGAATGGAATTTGTGGCTATTGGCTTGAAAAGGTGCGGTTTGAATGTTATTCCATTGACCAGCCCGGAAATAATAGAACTTTTATGGGGCTGGCATCATCCTAAAGAAGCAGAAGTTGGCTATTATCCGGAAATTATTCCGGAATTAATCAAATAAATGAGCCGTTAGCGAGGGCGAGCCAGCAGGCGAAGCTCGAGCTTACGACGAATTTACCCCGTGAAGTAGTTTTAAATTTTTAGCAAAAAATTTAAAACAGAAATTTGCAGAGCAAATTTCTACTTCACAGGGTGTAAGTTCTTCTAAATCTCACGGCTCATAAATTCGCCGTTCAATTAAGAATTACTAACATGGGAATTTTTTCTAGAAAAAAACAAACAGAACAGCTGGAGGTTAGCGGAGAGTCAATTGAAATTTCCGACATCATTGCCCCGTCGCTAATTGAAATAAAACAGAACTATTTAAAGCTTGGAGAGCGGCTTTGCAAGTCTTTTTTTATTTTTTCTTACCCCAGGTATTTAACAACCGGCTGGCTTTCCCCAATTATTAATGTGAACTTCCCCTTAGATATTTCGATGCACATTCACCCGGTTGACTCGGGTTCTATATTAAGGAAATTAAGAAAAAAAGTTACTGAAGTCCAGGCAGAAATTGAAGAAAGAGAGGAGAAGGGGCTAATCAGAGACCCCTCATTGCAAACCGCCTATGAAGATATTGAAACTCTAAGAGATGAATTACAAACAGCCAAAGAAAGAGTTTTTAGATTGGGGCTTTACATTACAATTTATGGGGATTCAGAAAAAGAACTTAGAGAAACCGAAACCTTTTTAAGGTCAATTTTTGAATCCCGCCTTATTTACATAAAACCGGCTTTAATGAGGGAAAAACAAGGGTTTACTTCTTGTTTGCCCTATGCTTTAGATGAGCTTTTAGTGCACAATCCTTTAAATACTGCTCCTTTGTCAAGCATTTTTCCTTTTGTGTCTCCTGATTTGTCAGCAAACGAAGGCATTCTTTATGGCATAAACTTGCATAATAACTCTTTAGTGCTTTTTGACAGGTTTACTTTGGAAAATGCGAATTTTGTGATATTTGCTAAGTCCGGCAGCGGCAAGTCATATTTCTGCAAACTGGAAATATTGCGCTATCTGATGCAGGAGGTGGACATTATTGTTATTGACCCAGAAAATGAGTATGCCCATTTATCGGACGCGGTTGGGGGCTCGTTTTTTAAAATTTCCTTAAATTCTGATATGCATTTAAACCTTTTTGATTTGCCTATGCCAAGAGAAGATGAAGACCCAGATGATGTTTTAAGGTCAAATATTGTTAACTTGGTGGGGCTTTTACGAATTATGCTTGGGGGCTTGACCCCCCAAGAAGACGCAATTATAGACAGAGCCTTAAACGAAACATATGCTGCAAAAGATATTGTGCCAAAATCCGACCCTGCCACATGGAAAGAAAAAATCCCTATTTTATCTGACTTTGAGGCTGTGCTGTCTGGCATGGAGGGGGCTGACTCTTTAGTTGAAAGATTGAAAAAATTTACCCAGGGCTCTTACGCCCAATTTTTTAACGCTTACTCAAACATAGCTATGGATAAAGGTTTTACGGTTTTTGGCATTAGAGACATGGAAGACGAATTAAGGCCCATGGCAATGTTTATTGTTTTAAGATTTATTTGGAACCAAATAAGGTCTTCTTTAAAAAAGCGTATTTTATTGGTGGATGAGGCCTGGTGGATTATGCAATCTGAAGATGGCGCTTCGTTTTTATATGGCATTTGTAAAAGGGCCAGAAAATATTGGCTTGGGGTTACCACAATCACTCAAGACGTTTCAGATTTTATGAAATCAGAATATGGCAAGCCGATTATTTCCAACTCTTCTTTGCAGTTTTTATTAAAGCAAAGTTCAGCCACTATTGATGTTGTAAAAACCACCTTTAATTTAACTGATGAAGAAAAAAATATGCTTTTGCAGTGCGACGTTGGGGAGGGGATATTTATTGCCGGCCAAAAAAGAGTGGCCTTAAAAGGGATTGCTTCTTACACAGAAGACCAAATTATAACCAGCTCTCCGGAGGAAATAGTAAAAATAAAAGAGGCGAAAGACTTGTTAAAAAATAATTAAACTTTAAGTTTTTGCCAAAACAAGATTTAACAAAAGAAAAAATAGAAGAGGCGGAAGAAGAGGTTGCAGAAAATCCAAATGAAGAAAACGCCCGAGGGAGCCAAATAAAAGAGGAACAGCCAAGCTTTTGGAGAGGCCTTGCTACTCCTGAAGGGATTTTTATGATGGGCCTGGCTTTAATTGTGGATATTTTGGAAATATTTTTAGATATAACCGTTGTTGGCGCTTTGCCTCAAATTGCAGTGGATTTAGCTGCATTTTTGATAATTGGTGGCTGGATGATGTCTAGAGGCTCTAATATAAAAGTGTCTGAAAAAGCAGCTGAAAGTTTAAAAAAAGTAACTAAAGAGCAATTTACAACAGCTTCAGTTAAATGGGCAAAACGTTTGGAATGGGCTAGGGTTACAGTGCCTGTTTTTGAGCTTATTCCTTTTGTGAGCATTGTGCCTTTGTGGGTTGTGGCTGTTTATCTTGAGCTTAAGTACGGAGGAACAAACTAATAAAAATGTTTGTGTGCAAAGATTTTTTAAAAAGCAAGAAATTCAAGGCGATAATAGTTGGCGCTTGCCTTTTTGCAATACTTTTTGTTATTTGCGGAACTGCTTTGGCTGAAATGAAATTAGAGCTTAATTATCCTAATATCCCCAGCATTGGAGAAATAAGTGAAAAGACAATCTTTGGAGATTCAGGCAAAGTAAAGGGTCTTGGATTTTATGCTAAATATATAGTTCAAATGGTGTTTTTTATAACCGCTGGCGTTTGCTTGGCAGTTATTTTGTTGGGCGGGTTTTTCTATATAGCCGCAAACCAAAAACCAGCAATTATCCAACAGGCGCAAGACATGGTTAAAAGAGGGTTTTTGGGGCTTTTTATCGTGGTTACATCATATTTGGTTTTAAACACTATAAACCCCCAGCTTTTAACTTTAAAATTGAAAATAGAGCAACTTTCCCCTCCTTTTGCTAGTATTTACAGCACTCCTTTGGTGGCTACAATTACTATGGGCGTTCTTGATTCAACGGAAATTGCCAAAGAAATGGTTTCAAATATGCAGAAAAAGGTTCCGGTAAATGTAAGGGGTGTAATTGTGCCAGACACTTCACCTGATAAAACAGAAACAGTGGCAATGATTGAAACGCCGTTTATTAGAATAAGCCAATTACTTGGAGAAGCGCAAACGCATACTCAAAAAATTGCCGAGCTTTTAAAATATTGCAAATGCGGCCAATCATTTAATTATGTTGCTGTGGAGGGCGCTTTAAATGCAGAATGTAAAGAGGGCTTGGAGCCAAAAGAAGCCAAAAGCGTTCAAGAGGATGCATTGGCTGCTGGTTTCAGTAAAGACCAGGCGCTTTGTTTAGCCCAAGCGGATAACTGTGGAACGAAAAATCCTGTGATAACAGAGGGTGTTTTTGCGGGCGCTTTATCTTGCGATTTGCGGGAAGTGCGAAATGTTAATATTGGCGTAAATAAAAAAGACGGAAACGGAAAGGATATTTTAGATGAAGATGGCAAGCCGATTTTAGAAGACCCTTCTTATGAAGTGCAGGTTTGCCAGCTACTTACCGGAGAAGGAACCCCAGAGGAGCTTTTTTATGGAGAAGGAACAGAAACCAGCTGTTCATGGAAACCCATTAGCTCTTTATTACCTGCTGAGCAAAACGGGCTTATTAAATACCATCGAGAGAGATTGGTTTACCTCCAAAGTTTGCTCTCGCCCGAGGGAATGAAATTAAGCGTTGAACAAATGATTAATTTGGAAAACAAGCTAAAAATTTCAGCAAGCGGTTTTGTTCTATCAAGCAACAACGAGGGAATGTTTGAAAGAGATTTTCAAAACTGGAGAGCGACTCAAGAAGATTTAGTTCCGGGCATTAAATTTGTTGTTGACTTGCCTGCTCAATTCGCAGTTAGCCAAGAGTTTTACCGAAGCCCGCTTGCTTTAAGCAACGGCTTTATAAAAGAAAATAATAACTTTTTTGCTTTAATAAAAAATGGCGCTAAAAAGCTGGCTTTAAGATTTCTTACTCCTCAAACAGCAATGGCTCAAGTCATTGCCGGCTCTCTCGGCTTTTCACAAAGCTTATTAAGCTCTGGCGCTATTTACTATATTAAAAATGTTGAAAACTACAACGCTCTTTATGGAATGGTTCAAGAACAGCTTAAAGATAATCAAGACATGGATTTAGAAGCCAGGAGAGCCAATTTGTTTTCGGTGTTGGCTGAAATGAGCTTGGAACAAATTGATAAAATTTTTAAAGATTGTTTAACATCAGCTTTTGGCAATGCCAATTATAATTTTTCTGGCAATGTCCAAGAAATTATCCAGCAAGCCATTAAACAGGGAACAGCCGACTATGCGGTTTTGGTTTTAAGCCAAGCCAGCGCAAACTTTGCCGCTTTAGTTGGGGATGAGATTATAAAAGCAATTAATGATGAAGCAGACGCTCATTTAAAAGAAAAATGCGCGATTTATGAATGCAAATGTGGAACAGTGGCGTCAGGAAGTGCGACGGATTTGGCTAAATTAACTTTAGAAAAGAAATGCAGCAATGGAGTTGCTTTTAGCGATTGGATAGGAGTTGAAGCAAATGGCAAATGTGTCAGCGATTGCGTGAGAGAAAATATTCCGCCTCATTTTTTATCAAATCAATTAGCAATTATCGCCACAGAACCGCTTTATAAACGGCTGCCAGATAGCTTGCAAGAGATTTTTACTGAGAAAGTAAAAGATGTTATTTTTTCTGATGAGTTTAATGCTAAGCTTGACTCTGAAATGCTGGCTTTATACAACAAGGTTTTACAGGGCGCCTTAACAACTTCCACAGAAAGCTTAATACCGGGCTTGAAAAAAGTTTTAGACACTAAAATAGACGATTATATAAAAGAATTTAATGCAACAACCTCGGGTATTTTGCACAAGTTTTTGAGTGTGAATATTGCTAATTTAAGGCCTTTTATTAACAAAAATACAGAAAAAATCGGCAAGATTATTGCAGGAGAGGTGGGGAAAGGAATTAAAAATGAAATGGAGGGGTTTAAAGCAGACCATCCAGAGATTTTTACAGAAAATAAAATGTGTAAAGATTGCATTAAAGACTCGGAAGAGGGATATACTTATGATCTTGGAGGCACTTGCCGAAAGGCAACCCCAGAGGAAATAACCGATTACTGGTGGAAAGATCCAACATGCGAGCTTATAGACCAATATAATCCAGATAGTGATTATCAAATTATAGGGACGAAGAACAATACCCCTGAGTTTTTATCACAAGTTTGCCACGATGCTGGTTATTGCTGGACTGCTGATTCTGAAACTGATAATTTTTGGGAGGGTGCTAATAAAGGCCCGGAAAAGTGTGTGGAGTGTAGTTCACTGCAATTTAGCAGAATGTATAAATCGTTAACAACCAAAGCGGGCTGGAAAGAAATTGGCAAAGCTGGCCTAAGGGGCGCGATTGATTTTACCGAACAGTTTGCTATAGCTTTGACTGAAACAGTAATGCACACTGCCACAGCCTATATCCAAATTGAATTAGAAGACAGAGTTTTCACAAAAGCAGAACCATATTTAAAACAAGCCATTGATTTACAAACCAAATTAGCTAAGTTTTTAAATTCCACTGTGGAGCAAATTTTACCGCCTCAAATGGCAGGTGTTTTAAACGGCAACATAGACCAGCTTTTGGCTAATATTTGCAAGTTTGGAAAACCATGTTGCGACCCAGAACCAGGAAAAACTTGTCCTGCGGGAGAAGGTCCTTGCACCAAAATAGACCTTTACAGCCAATTTAGTTGGGGCGGTACTCTGACCGCTAATATGCCGGGTCCGGGTGATGAGTATTATAAAGTTTCAGAAGGCGCCATTGATAAGGTTTGCCATTTTTCCCAACATTTGCACACCACTTTATTAGATGAAATTGCAGTAAGCGGCGGAGGGGCTGGGAAAACTTTTGCCAAAACAATTAAGGGCACTATTATTGATGGCATTTGCGCTGCGGCTGACGAAGACCCAAACGCTGTTCCGCCCAAAGAATGCGCTGTTAAAGAATGGCTTAAAAAATCCCCGGCTGATTTGCTTTTTAGCCAGTATGGTTTTAGCAGTAATGAGATTAGGAATTTAATTCAAGGAACGCCAAAAAAGTTGCTATGCGGGGAGCTTGCTGTTATTAAAATAGGCAATGATGTTATCGCTCCAACAAAATTATGCGATAAATTAAAAGACGAAAAAGTTAAGTTACTGGGGAACATTCCTTATGTTTCAGAAGAAAAATTGAATAATGTTGCGCTCGGGCTTTCGCCAAAAGAAAAAGAAACTTATAAAATATACTGCCCGTTTGTATGGGCTGCTTGCAGTAATGAGTATATTAATAGTTCAAATTTAATTTCTGGAAATTTGGGCGCTGTGGCAGCAGGGCTTGTTGACAAGGCCTGCGATAGGGCGGAAGTAGGCGCTGCTACAGCTCATTGTTTGGGGCAATGCAGGGGAGATTTTGCTGACTTGATTGACCCAGCTATGAGAGATGACACAAATCCTAACTGTTCTTCAGCAATAAAAGACCAATGCAAGGCCTGTAATTTTGCTAAAAAACCGATTATTGAACAAATGATTATTGGCGCTTTTAACGCCAACCCTGTTATTGGCACTGTTTATCAAAGAACGCTTGACCCCACCAGAAAGGAAAAAGAGCTTATAATGTACGAGTGGCTGAACATTAGTTTTCCCGTAATGGTAGAAGATTTTCATAGGGTGGCCATATCACGAGGGATTACCCAAGTTGAGTGGAATAAAATCCTTACAAAACAAAGGACTCGTGATGAGATTAACAATGCAATAGATCTTCTTGACCCAGAAAGCGATTTGAAAGTTTTAATTTCAGCATGTACTTCAAACAAAAAATGGTCAGAACTTTTAGTGAAAGTGCCTTTTGGGGTTGTTAAGCCGTTTAAGCAAGGAGAAGCCACGCTTTTATTACCCGCGGGTGAAGGGGAAACTGAAAATTTTTTACACTACTCAATCAAAAGCCTTGTGGGGCAAGTTTGCCAAAAAACAAAAGAGGATTTTAAATTTAAGTATCCAAATAATACCTTTGAATATTTATGGAATAAAGAAGGCGGCGATTTAGCAAAAGCTCTGCCATATTCAATGGATAGCTTGGACCGGCCGTTTACTGCTGAAATTTTAGAAGAAATCTTAAATAGCCCCGTAGGGGGGGATGACAAAGCTTCTTATGTGGCTTGCTTGAGCTTAGAGTATGCGCCTTATCAAATTTTGGGTCTTGACCGAAAACTTATTTATTATTTGCGGCCTGAACAATACCAGATTTTGTTTGCTTTAATGAAAGACCAGCTTTTACGTGAAGAGAGGCCCCAAATTTTAAATGACGCCCTTGGTGTTTTGTATGGCGATAATCCAATGATAGTGGCCCAAGGAATAATAAGCACTATGCCTGTTGGCACTGCAGATGAAATTAGCGAAAAAGCAAAGGCAGATAAATTGCTTGCAATTTTAACAACTAAATTAATAGATATGCCTGCAAAAGGCAAGCCCGCAGAATTGAGCTATTATTATGGAAGTAGAAATCCTCAGGACAAGGGCAATCTTTGGACGGATCCCTTAATAACAATTTTGGAAAACACAGTTTTAAGAAATGCTAAAGTTTGCGATGGAGTTATGAACTCGAATATTTTAACTCTTTTGCGAAAAACGCCTTTGCAAATTTTGAAGGACAATTTAGATGTGCCAATTCCGCCAATTCCAGCAGTACCAAACTTAATGGAATTTTTAGCCACAAAAGTTCCAGCCTTGAGCGAGCGATATGTTGACTCTTTAGGAAAGCTTACTAGATTAGATGAGGTTGCTTACAATCTTTTCGAGAAAAAGCAAGACGTAGACGCTCAAATAGACCAATGGGCTGAAAAGGGCAAGCAAGCCATTCAAAATGCCACCGACAAAGCGTTTTTAGATACGCCTAATTTTTTAATCCAAGTTGTTAGCGACCGCTTATCTGGAATTTTTGGCGGGGCAGAGGGCAAGGATTTAGCCGGGAAAATCGGTGGAGTTTGTAACGAAATTAAAAATAACGACGACCTCACTAAATGTGAAGCTATTAAAACTAATATTATAAAAGAGACTAATGGCAAAAAAGAGTGCTGTGATATGGGCATGAACACGGTTTGTGAAAGTAAATGCCGGCTCAAGCCATCGCCAAACGTGGATTGTAGTTTAGCTGAAAAACCAACAGATATTGGCGGGGTGGCCTATTGCTGCTTTAACGATACTTGCGACCAGTGCCGATATGTGTCTGCTGCCGTGGCTGTGGAAGATATGGGAAATGTTTGTAAAAGAGAAGGTGAGTTTCCTTCTGGCGGTACGTGTTGTAAGAAGCGTGAGCTTGTGTTGGTTGAAGGGCCTTTGTTGGGCGAGGCTGAAAAAACAAAATGCTGCACCACAGTTATTGAATGCGTGAACCGCAAGTTTTTAGACCATTTAGAATTATTAAACGAATATATTGTCAACGGTCCCCCGCCTTTTTAATGAATATAATACAAATCTACAAATTTAATGCGAATATAGCAAATATGCAAATAATTTGCACAAAAAACTTGACAAAACAGTTGAAAGTTGTATGGTATGTGTAATGGAACAATTTCAGAGAAAGTTGCATAGTTTGCCCAAGTTGCTTTTTGAAGGGCTCATCAAAAGCCAAAAAAAAGCGTTTTTAAAGGTTTCTGAAATTGGTTCGTTTGTTCTTTAGTCCACCTTGGAGTGGGCTGTTTTTTTAAACTTTTGTTCTTTTTTTGCTCTTCATAATTTTTTCATAATTTTTTAGAGTCCTAAGAAGTATCTAAATGCCGATTTTTCGGAAGGAGTTTGAGATGAAAAGAATAGTGTCAGCTGCTGCGGTTTTTTTATTGTTTGCGTTGTTAATTACTGGCGATGTACTGTGCTATGAGAGACTCTGGTTTCCTGGCGAAGGAGGCTCTTATTGGAACTATGATTTTGGCTCTGCTGGGGAATTGACTCTGACTCTTGGGTTTGAAAATATCAACGGCGTAACATACGGGATTTTAAAGGAACAGGGAGTAGGCTTGGGCGACGAAGACCCGTTCTCTTTGTCTTTTTATGTTTCTACCGATGGCATTGCTTATGTGGAGAGCAGCGGCAAGGCTATTGCGGATACCCAAAATCAAAAGTTTTTAGAGTGGCTAAAAAATTTTGCGAGAAACCAACCTCTCGTTTTAGCATTAGAGGCTTTTTTGAAAAATGAGGAAGGAATAAAAGAGCCAATAATAGGGGTTGATGCCGAGATTGCAGAAATTTTTGACGGCCGTGCTTTTGGAGAGAGAAAACTTATAGACCAAATTATTACTAGCCTTGAAAGAATGGGGAAGGATAATGACGGAAGAGAGTGGTATTATTGGAAAGTTTTAGAGGCTTCTGCAACAGTAAAATTCTCAAATGGGGATAGCTATACGGAGTCTGTTGAAATTGTAGGCAGATATTATTTTAATTCGCCCGAATTTTTGAAAATAAATAATGAGATAAAAACAGCATACTCGTTAAGCTATTTTCTTGACAACAGATATACGACTAAAAAAGATAGAGAAAATCCTATCCCCATTCTGGAGTTTCCCATATGGAACTTAAAAGTGGTTTCTGGCATAGGGGTTGTAAACATAGTAAAGGCCCTTAACGGTCAAGAGCTTTTCAATGGCTCTTTAAAGAGCTATAAAATTATTTCAAGACAATCAAAAGGACAACCAGTTGATCCAAGCGGCAGAATTGCCACAACCTGGGGTAATATAAAAAAGTGAAACATAGTATGTTTCAAAAAAAGAACAGGGAGAGCTATAAATAGTTTTCCCTGTTTTCATTTGACTTAAATTATTTTATAATTATTAAATAGTTTAATAAAAATGCAACCACCTAAATTGAATAAAATAAAAAGAGCGGTTTGCTTTTTAGTTATTTTTTCTTTGGTTTTACAAATAAGTTTCTACCCCTTAGCGGCCAATGCTGCCGAAGGGAGCTTGCAGAAATTTTTTAAAAAGCTTTTTTCTGGCTTCTCGCTTCCAGACAAAATTGAGCTTACTAAAAAAGGCAGGTTAATGTTAGGGAATAATTTTGATATTTTAAACAGCATTGCGAAGCTTAACCCTGCTCTTTTTTTCTCCCTGCCGGAAGACCCTGATAAACCGGGTGAGCGTTGTGTATATATAGATCCAAAAACAGGCAAATGTGCTAGCCCGGTTGACGAGATAGACACTATTCTTTTTGGTGCCACAACAAAAGAAAACAATTTTTTAAAAGATGATGGCTCGTTAAATATTACCCAGCCCGCAGTACCAAGGGTTTGCCAGCTTAATATAATTAGGCCAATTGAAAAGGGCGGCGAGGACATACCAGAAGATGAGCAATTAGCAAGAAGGCGGGCCTGCAATAATTTAATCCGCTTGCAAACCGCGGCATCTCAAGTAGCTTTTTCAGCTAAAAGCGTTTTTCAAAAAACCGACCCTAAAGGCGATTGTTTATTTTTAAAAAATTGCAAATCCGACTGTGTTTTAAGGTTTGGTGAAATAAAATACACGATAACTATTTTTGATATTGCGGAATTTTTACTGCCAACCGGATGGCTTTCACTGGTGAAGAAAATAGTAAACGTTATTGGAATGCTCGGGGAAATTAAAAATGTTGTAACTGCTGCCAGCGCTATTTTTACTGATGGCATTAATTTGGTTAATGGATTTATAAAAACATTTAATTATTTGGGCAATCTTTTTACCGCGCTTGATAATTTGGGCGGCAATCTTTCTGCTTACTTGGGGGTTGTGGCTGTTGTGGCACAGGGAACAATAGGCGGGCTTGACGAGGCAGGAGTTGATATAACTAAAACAACGAGAACAGTTGTTAATGTGGGAACAGCGGCAGTTGGCGGGCTTGCAGCTGCCTCTGTTTTAAATAAAAGTTTTGGGAGCATGCAGGATATGCTTGGCAGGTTTTCTGATAATATGCTTGCTTACGGCCAAGCTAAAACGCAAACTAACCAGCTTCTTTTAGGTATTAGAAAAGACATTATTGATATAATGGAAGGCAATATGGCCATTGGCTTGCCTGGAATTAAAAAAGAGGAAGAGCTGGCGTTTTTGTTCCAGCCCCAAAACCCTGGAGATAGCGTTAAAAAACAGGAATTAGATAAAATAGTAACGGACTTCCGCTCATTTTTTGAAAATTCCACTGAACTTTTACAGAGAATGTCTCTGCCTGGCCAGCTTATTGGTGAAACGGTTTTAGAGGTTCATAAAGGCACGCAAAGCGAATACAATGCCTTAGCGACGCCAGCGGAAGGAAGGACCACAAAGGTTTCTGTTGCCTATGATTTTGGCAAGCCAGTGGACACGGTTTATGGCGATAGGACTTATAGCGCAAATTTTTGCTCTGGGGAAACAGGCGGTTATGGCTTTGACCCTATTTATTTGAGCGTCTTAGGTATTCCGAGCATGGCAAATGACTTGGTTGCTAAAACCGAGCCAGAATATATAAAAAGTGTTTTAGACAATGCTTTGGGCGCTGCTTCAGCAGAAGCGGTAAACTACAACATGGCAGAGTTAGATGAGAGCAAGGAGGCATGGCGGCTTTATTGGGAATATATTGGCAGAATAATACTTGGCGATAGCGAGGTCAACAAAATACTTGCAATGGAAGAATGCTGGTATTTTAACGAAGATGGAAAAATTGTGAAGTGCAGGCTGGGTGAAATACAGCGCTTAATAAGAGAAAAAAAAGCGCCCAATGGAACATCGCCATTTTATTTTCTCCAAAAAATCGCTGGAATAGATAGGGTTGTGGACGATGCAATAGCAGGTTACGGCGGCGATAATTTACCAATTGAGGGGCCAGTGATTAATTATGCAAAAGACAGCAACCGAACCAAAACTATTGAGATGCTTTTTAGCGATTATGCCAATGCTCGCTTGGAGGATTCTTTTATTAAATTTGACCAGCCAGCTGACCAAAAAGTTTGCGCTTTTGCGGGGGACAGAGTAATCCCTTGGGACACTAATTGTCCAACTGGAACGCGAGAATCTGCCGCTGGAGTTTCTTCGGATTTTAAAATTGCAACTGCTCCAGAAAATATTTTAGCTCTTGTTGAAGGAGCTTTGGGTGGAACAAGCGGAACTAAGTATGACAATAGCGCTTTAAATTATTCAAAAGGCGCATGGCGGGTGCGTTGGGAGGAAATAGGAAGAAAAATCGGAGTTGATGTTGACGGAATTTTAGCAAAAAGCTGGTTAATGGAAACCAAACACAAGGCAATAATGAACGAGTGTGTAGGGGTTTATCCTTTTCTTGATTTTTTAAGAAATATTGAAAATAACGACTACAAACAAGAAGGCGCTGTTGCAAGATTGAGTTATAGAGTGGATGTTTATGGCGCAGAGCGGCAAAAAGCCGGATTATTTAATGGATGTGATTTTGGCTCCAAAACTTGGCTGGAAACATTCCAGCAATCATATGCTGAAATTAACGGGCTGGCCTCTATTTTTGCCAAAGTTAGCCCAAATTATTTAAAGAACTGGCTGCCAACAATTTTGAATTGTTATAAAGCAACCCCCGAAGATAATATTAGGTGTGAGCTTAATTGGAAAAATGATGATTGGCGCCATTATTGGGAGAGTTTGTATAGCGCCATTTATGGCTGGGACGCTTTAAATAATCTTTTGAGCCAAGATTTAAATATGGATGAAAAGTTAGAAGAGGTTCAAATAAGGGTTATTGCTAAATATTCGCCAGCTCAAACGCTCTATAATGCAGCGGTTTATTGTACGGGGGGAGATGTGGGGTGTGATGGAGGGATTCAAAAATTTATTGAAGGCCATGATATGGGCTACGCGAATATTAGAGATTTTATTGTGCGCACTATAAATGGCTCATACACCACAAATTATAATAATTTTACTGCTATTCCTGCCCCTGGTGGTTTCAGCCAGTTCACTAAAATTAGCGTTAGCTCGGCTATTGAGCAAATTGGGCAGCTTAAATATCAAGATGAGGATTTGCAACATAACCAAAACCTATTACCGACAAACGGCTCGCTTGTGCCTGAGAGGTTTATTAATGGAAAGTTTAGAAAGTATTGGCAAAGTGAAATCTGGTGCGACAATGCTCTTTGCTCGCAAGATGTATATAAATTCAAAACAACCTATAATTCTGATTTAGCAGATGTTGATTGGCAAGGCCGGATAAACGCAATGATTGACGCGCCAAACAATTTATTGCTGGTGCAAGAAGCAATGGATGCAAAATTAGCGCCTGACACGCCTTTAATAAATTATAAAATAGAAAAAGCCAGTAAAGATTTTTATAATGCAGTTATAAATACCCAAGAAAAATTTTATGATGTTATGAACGATTTAACCTATGGCGACCCTTGCTATTTAGCGAGCAGTTTTCATTGGGGCGTGGAAAGGTATATTAGCTATCCTGATGAGCAATGGTATGAATGCCCAAGTAATGCAGATTATTGCTGCAATAAAAGCGACTGCCAAACAAAATTAGACAGAGCGCTTAGTAGCTGTGGTTGGGGCACTCCTGTTTCAGAGCAAGAATGGCAAGACCATACCTGGAAAGCATATCAAAAGTATCGTTTTGTTGAAAGGTGGTTCTACTCTTTTGCTGGCTATAAAAGCATAGAGTATGTTTTGAATGAGCACACGCAAACATACGAGCCAGTATTTACCTATACTCCCCTTAAAGAAACCTATGCCAATATAATTGTCAATAAAATTAAAATTATTGTTGAGGCATTAGATTATATTTGGCAAAATGATATTTCTATTGTTAGCCCTGAGAATAAAATGGATTGGCTGAAAGAAAAGATTCTTGACAAATTGAAAATATTTGATTCATGGGAAACTAACGAATGGTTAATAACAGCTATTAAGTCTTACTTTGACGGTTTTGGGCTTGGGGCAGGGGAGGAATCAAGCGTTAGCCGCAAGTTTGTGGCAAATATTTTAGCAACTAAGTATTTAGTAACCACAAAGCTTTACAACTCTTACTACAGCGACTATGACTACGGTTATGTTGCTTCTTTAGACAATTTATTCAAAAGCGATGAATGGCGAGAGCTTTTATCGCCAGAGGAGATGAAAGCAAAAATAGATGCCTGGCCAGAAAGCCAAATAAGCCAAACTAAACAAGATGAGTTAATGGGCGTAATAGATAACATTCTTAGCCCGGCTTTGTCAGCAGCCCAAACAGGGATTATTGATAAGTTCAAGCAAAATTTGGGCAGATATGCTTTTGGCTGGACTTTATACCCGGATTTTGCCAGCTATTCAGCGAGCTCAACATGCCCCAATGACATTGAAACCCAAGGATTTTTGAGCCGTTTGTCATGCTTTGAGATGAAAAATAAAGCCACATTTGAAAAATTAAAGTATCCTTTGCAAGGGATTTCTGAATTGGAAAAGGCTTTGTTTTTCTTAACCGATGCTGACCAGGATTTTGATGGCACAAGCTCTATAAAACAAAATGTGGGAAATTTAAAGCCCAGCATTAAAACTGATGAAATGGAAATAGACGCAAGCTTGGGCTCTGACTTGTTTAGAAAAATTACCGGAGTTATTAGTAATCCTATTGGAGCATTATGGCGTAAATTTTCAAAAGAAGAAGAAGGAACTCCCCCAAAACTTACAACCAATAAAGGGGAAATCCGCAATTGGAAGGACTTTAAAGAAGCGCTTATAGCAAATCCAATTTTGGCTTTGCAAGAGGATTTTAATAATATTAAAGCCAAAATTGGCCAAGTTAAGGAAAATCTTGATAAAGCCAACTGGAATATTGATAATTTATGGAGGTGGGACGACCCAGAGAAAAACGAAAATTACAATACAGCGGTTTGGGAAATTGCCAACTCAAGATTGGGGAAATTAGACGCGTCTGTTTTTGGCAATAAAGAAAACCAGCAGGCCTGCCAAGGAGTTTCAATTTTGCTTGGCTCGGCTATGCCCATAGAAATAGAGCAAACTTGCAAATTGGCTG
>Ga0265296_1001177_pt1 | contig 31640 bp, 30 predicted proteins | sample MunlanPumphouse1_FD_189073 | JGI IMG/M metagenome (GOLD analysis project Ga0265296, IMG submission 189073) | Groundwater microbial communities from a municipal landfill in Southern Ontario, Canada - Pumphouse #1 | ecosystem: Environmental > Aquatic > Deep subsurface > Groundwater | place... | reverse complement strand
TGGTAAAACCGGCGGCTTCGCCCTCCCGATTCTGGAGCGGTTGTTCCCCAATGGTCACCCGGACAAATCCCAGCGTCACGGCCCGCGCCAACCCCGCGTACTGGTCCTGACCCCTACCCGCGAACTCGCCGCGCAGGTGCATGACAGCTTCAAGCTGTACGCCCGTGACCTGAAGTTCGTCAGCGCCTGCATCTTCGGCGGCGTCGGCATGAACCCACAGGTTCAGGCCATGTCCCGTGGGGTTGACGTGCTGGTCGCCTGCCCTGGTCGTTTGCTCGACCTCTGCGGCCAAGGCAGCGTCGATCTGTCCCACGTGGAAATCCTCGTGCTGGACGAAGCCGACCGCATGCTCGACATGGGCTTTGTCCATGACGTGAAGAAAGTCCTCGCGCGCCTGCCGGCCAAGCGTCAGAACCTGCTGTTCTCGGCAACGTTCTCCAACGACATCACCGCCCTCGCCGGCAAGCTGCTGCACAACCCCGAGCGCATCGAAGTCACGCCGCCCAACACCACGGTCGAGCGTATCGAGCAACGGGTGTTCCGCCTGCCAGCCAGCCACAAGCGCTCGTTGCTGGCCCACTTGATCACCGCCGGCGCCTGGGAACAGGTGCTGGTGTTCACCCGCACCAAGCACGGCGCCAACCGCCTGGCCGAGTACCTGGACAAGCACGGCCTCACCGCTGTCGCCATCCACGGTAACAAGAGCCAGAACGCGCGGACCAAGGCCCTGGCCGATTTCAAGGCCGGCTCCGTGCGGATCCTGGTCGCCACCGATATCGCCGCCCGCGGCCTGGATATCGACCAACTGCCACACGTGGTCAACTTCGAGCTGCCAAACGTCGATGAAGACTACGTGCACCGTATCGGCCGGACTGGCCGTGCCGGTCGTTCGGGCGAGGCCATCTCCCTGGTCGCCCCGGATGAAGAAAAACTGCTGAAAAGCATCGAGCGCATGACCAAGCAGAAAATCGCCGACGGCGACCTGATGGGCTTCGATGCCAGCACCGTAGAAGCCGAAAAGCCGGAAGTGCGCGAGCGTCCGGATGTGCGTAACCCGCGCAACCCACGTGGTCCCAAGGGCGATGGCCCGAACGGCGGCGGTGGTGGCGGTGGTCGTCGTGACAAAGGCAAGGACAAGGGCGGCAAGGACAAGGCGCCTACCAACGGCCGTGGCGAACGCCCAGCCCGCGAGCAAAAGCCCCGCGAAGGTACCCCGGCCCGCGAACAGCGCCAGCCGAGCCAGCCGCCACGCGCCGCAGCCGACCGCGCACCGGACGAGTTCCTCGACGATGATGTGGATAACTTCGGTAACCGCGTTGACTACGTGCCCCAGGCCAAACCGGCCCAGGGCCGTGGTCGCCGCCCAGGTGCCCCGGCACAGGGCGCAGGCGCCGGCGCTCCGCGCACCGGTGGTCAGCCGCAGGGTCGCCAGAATGGTCCACGCAGCAGCAACGGCGCCACCACTGGCACCCCGCCTGCCAAGCGCAATGGTCCGCGTAACGGCGCTCCGCGTGATGGCCAGGCCCGTCGCGAAGAGTCGCGCAACCGCCGCCCTGCCCGTGATGAGCAGCCACGCTCCTCCGAGCCGGCCGTGCAGAACCCGCGCAGCGGCACCACGCCGAAGATTATCCACAAGGAGTCGAAAAGCGATCGCTTCCCGACACCTGAGCAGTTGGATCAACTGCCAGGCCGCCCTCGTGGTGAAAAACCAGCGTTGCTGACCCGCAACCGCTGATTTTCATAGCGCCACTAAAAATGCCCCGGTTCGAAAGATCCGGGGCATTTTTTATGGACTGGGCATCGATCAACTGTGGGAGCTGGCTTGCCTGCGATGGCGGTATCTACACAACTTTGCCGCAACGCCTAAATCCAAGCAGATAGCGCAGTTGTGGCGAGCGGGCTTGCCCCGCGCTGGGCTGCGAAGCAGCCCCAAAACCAGCTGCTGCGGTGTATCTGGTACAACGCATTCGGCTTATTGGGGCTGCTTCGCAGCCCAGCGCGGGACAAGCCCGCTCGCCACAGGAAAGTTCGTCAGTTTCTGAAGGCTGTGTAGATGCAGATGGCAATCGCAGGCAAGCCAGCCTCCCACATTGACCGCGTTCCAGGCTAAAAAAAACCGGATCTCTCGATCCGGTTTTTTATGCAGCTTGCGAATTTACTTCGTTTTGACACCTTCCAGCGTGATATCCAGGTCTACAGTCTGGGAAGTCGGGCCTGGGCCTTTGATGCCGAAGTCACTCAGGTTCAACGTGGTCGTTGCGTTGAAGCCAGCACGTTCGCCGCCCCATGGATCCTTGCCTTCACCGTTGAAAACGGCTTTGAAGGTCACAGGCTTGGTTACACCGTGGAAGGTCAGGTCGCCGGTCACGTCAGCGGTTTTTTCGCCGGTTGGTTTAACCGCGGTCGAAACGAACTTGGCATCGGCGAACTTGGCAACGTCCAGGAAGTCCTTGCTGGCGATGTGCTTGTCACGTTCAGCGTGGTTGGACCACAGGCTGGCGGTTTTCACGTCGACGGCGATTTTGCTGGCCTCAGGCTTGGCGGCATCCCAGCTGAAAGTACCATCCCAGTCCTTGAACGTACCGTAGATGAAACTGTAGCCCAAGTGGCTGATTTTCCAATCGATGAAGGCGTGCTGGCCTTCCTTGTCGATTTTGTAATCAGCAGCCATCACCTGACCAGCAGACAGCAGAGCAGTACCGATTGCCAGAGCGGCGAGAGTTTTTTTCAACATGCTTTCTATTCCTTGTGAGTCGAGGTTGAACATCAGGCTTTGCGCCCCAGCATACGAACCAGGGTCGCGTCACGATCGATAAAGTGGTGCTTGAAGGCGGCCACGCCATGCAGGCCGGCAAACACCACCAGCACCCAGGCCAGGTACAAATGCACCAGGCCGGCTACGTCTGCCTGGTCCGGTAGACCGGAAACCACGGCAGGAATTTCAAACAGACCAAACACCGGGATCCCGACACCGTCTGCGGTGGAAATCAGGTAGCCAGCAATCATCACGGCAAACAGCCCGAGATACAGGAACGCGTGGCCAAACGCCGCGCCGATCCGAGTCATGCGGCTATAACTGGCCAGCGCTGGCGGCGGTGGGCTGAGCAGGCGCCAGACAATGCGCACCAGCATCACCGCGAACAGCGTAATGCCGATGCTTTTATGCAGGTCCGGCGCGTCTTTGCGCCACATGCTGTAGTAATCCAGACCGACCATCCACAGGCCCAGCGCAAACAGACCGAACACCACCAGTGCCACGCTCCAGTGGATAACAATGCTGACCCAGCCGTAGCGGGTCGATGTGTTTCGTAGTTGCATTCCCCAAATCCCGTAAGAGCCGTGCCCAAGACTAGCGTTTTACCTATCGATATAAAGCGGAAAATTTTGCTGTGAAAGATCGATTTATCCGATCTTGAGCCTATGAACAGTAAATTAACTAAGGATTAAGGACTATTGAGCACAAACGTGACAGACCGTCCTGCATTTACTGCCAATTCATGGCTCATGGGTTGTGACACAGCCCGCCATTGCATAGGCTTGCGCGATTGTTTTGCCTGCGCAGGTCGTGGCAGCGCTTCGAGGAGACGCAAAGATGGGCTTGAATAACCAGTGGATGCAACGCGATCTTGCCGTGTTGTGGCACCCCTGCACCCAGATGAAAGACCACCAGCAACTGCCGTTGGTGCCGATCAAGCGCGGTGAAGGCGTATGGCTGGAAGACTTCGAAGGCAAGCGTTACCTCGATGCCGTCAGCTCCTGGTGGGTCAATGTGTTCGGCCACGCCAACCCGCGCATCAACCAGCGCATCAAGGATCAGGTGGACCAACTGGAGCACGTGATCCTCGCCGGTTTCAGCCACCAGCCGGTGATCGAGCTGTCCGAGCGCCTGGTTAAGATCACGCCCGAGGGCCTGACGCGGTGCTTCTATGCCGATAACGGTTCGTCGTGTATCGAAGTCGCGTTGAAAATGAGCTTTCACTACTGGCTCAACCGCGGCCAGCCGAACAAGAAGCGCTTTGTCACCCTGACCAACAGCTACCACGGCGAAACCATCGCCGCGATGTCGGTCGGCGATGTGCCATTGTTCACCGAGACCTACAAGGCCTTGCTGCTGGACACCATCAAGGTGCCCAGCCCGGACTGCTACCTGCGCCCCGAAGGCATGAGCTGGGAAGAACACTCGCGCCACATGTTCCGGGCGATGGAACAGACCCTGGCCGACAACCACGACAGCGTCGCCGCCGTGATCGTCGAGCCGCTGATCCAGGGCGCAGGTGGCATGCGCATGTACCACCCGGTATACCTCAAGCTGCTGCGCGAAGCCTGCGATCGCTATGGCGTACACCTGATCCACGACGAAATCGCCGTAGGCTTCGGCCGTACCGGCAGCATGTTCGCCTGTGAGCAAGCGGGCATCCGCCCGGACTTCCTGTGCCTGTCCAAGGCCCTGACCGGCGGCTACCTGCCGCTGGCGGCCGTGGTCACCACCGAAGACGTGTACAGCGCCTTCTACGACGACTACCCGACCCTGCGCGCCTTCCTGCATTCCCACAGCTACACCGGCAACCCGCTGGCGTGTGCGGCGGCCCTGGCGACCCTGGATATTTTCGAAGAAGACAACGTCATCGAGAACAACAAGGCCCTGGCCCAGCGCATGGCTACGGCCACCGCGCACCTGGTGGATCACCCCCATGTCTCGGAAGTACGCCAGACCGGCATGGTGCTGGCCATCGAGATGGTGCAGGACAAGGCCACCAAGACCGCCTACCCGTGGCAGGAACGGCGCGGCCTGAAAGTGTTCGAGCATGCCCTGGAGCGCGGTGCATTGCTGCGGCCCCTGGGCAGCGTGGTGTATTTCCTGCCGCCGTACGTGATTACCCCGGAGCAGATCGACTTCCTGGCCGAAGTGGCCACTGAAGGCATTGATATCGCCACCAACAGCAAAGTCAGCGTGGCAGTCCCGAAAGACTTTCACCCAGGCTTTCGCGACCCCGGCTAACGCCCCCTGTAGGAACCGGCTTGCCGGCGATGAGGCCCGCAAGTCTTGCGCAGACCTTGATGCCGCCATCGCCGGCAAGCCGGCTCCTACAGGAAAAGCGTCGCTCCCGCTGCATAGCAACACACACATTATTTGCAGAGAACAGAAATGAGACTGTCGCGTTTTTTCACCGATACCCCGCTAAGCCTTGGCGACCACGAACTGCCCGAAGCCCAGGCGCATTACATCAGCCGCGTGTTGCGCATGAACGAAGGCGATGCCGTGCAGCTGTTCGACGGCTCTGGCCAGGAGTTTCGCGGCACGCTGCTGGAAGTCGGGAAAAAACGCGTGACTGTGCAACTCACCGAGGCCTTCGCCGGCCAGGTCGAATCGCCGCTGCACATTCATCTGGGCCAGGGCCTGTCCCGTGGCGAACGTATGGATTGGGCAATCCAGAAAGCCACCGAGCTTGGGGTCAACGCCATTACGCCGATCTTCAGCGAGCGCTGCGAGGTGCGCCTCAAGGACGAACGCGCCGACAAACGCCTGCTGCACTGGCGCCAGGTGGCGATCAGCGCCTGTGAGCAATGCGGCCGCTCCACGGTGCCGGTGATTCACCCACCGCTGTTGCTGGCCGATTGGTTGAAACAGGCCGAGGCGGATTTGAAGCTGGTGCTGCACCCGGTGGCCGAGCCGCTGGTGAGCCATGCCAAGCCGTCGAGCCTGGCGTTTTTGATCGGGCCGGAGGGTGGCTTGACCGATGGCGAAGTCCAGGCCGCGCAAGGCGCTGGCTTCCACGCCGCAAGGTTGGGGCCGAGGGTGCTGCGCACCGAGACCGCGCCCGTAGTCGCGTTATCAGTCGCCCAACAACTCTGGGGCGACTTCTAACCCCACTTTGCAAACCCAATCAAACTGTAGGAGCTGGCTTGCCTGCGATGAGGCCCGCAAGTCTTGCGCAGACCTTGATGCCGCCATCGCAGGCAAGCCAGCTCCTACAGTTTTGATCGGGTGCTCGCCTGTTTACTCCACCGGATCGCTGACCGGCTTGGCAATAATCGCCTTCAGCTCGCTGGTCATGGGGAACTCCAGGTTCAAGCCCTTGGGCGGAATCGGCTGTTCAAACCAGCGCTGGTAAATCCCGTTGATTTCCCCCGAGCTGTACAGCTCGCCCAGGGTCTCGTTGACCACCGCCAGAAACCGCGGGTCATCCTTGCGCACCATGCAGCTGTAGATTTCCCGCGACTGTTCCTCGCCCACCACCACCCACTTGTGCGGGTCCTTGGCCTTGGCGCGCTCGCCATAGAGCAACGCGTCATCCATATAGAACGCCACGGCCCGACCCGATTGCAGCATCTGGAACGCCTCGCCATGATCCTTGGCGCTGATCACCGACATATCCAGCTTGTGCTCATGGTTGTAGCTCTTGAGGAACCGCTCGTTGGTGGTACCGGCAGTGGTCACCACGTTCTTGCCGCGCAGGTCGGCGAAGCGCTGGATACCGCTGTCGTTGGCGGTGAGCAACTGGCCCTTCACATAGATAAAGCCATAGGAAAACGCCACCTGCTTCTGCCGCTCGGCCGTCACCCCGGTGGAGCCGCACTCCAGGTCGACCGTGCCGTTGATCACCAACGGGATGCGCGTCTGCGAGGTGACCAGGTTGTACTTCACGTTGAGCTTGGGCACACCGGTCTTTTGTTGAATACGCTCGACAATCTTGCTCGCCAGGTCCACGGAATAGCCCATGGGTTTGCCGGTGTTATCGCCGACATAGGAAAACGGCACCGACGCATCGCGATAACCCAGGGTGATGCTCTTGGCATTCGCGACCTTGGCCAGGGTGCCCGTCAGCGGCGCTTCATTGGCCTGGGCCTGGGCCGTCAACAACAGCCCCAGTGCGGTACCGATCAACGTGATTTTTTGCATTGTTATTCTCCGTTGGTGTTCTTGTTATGGGCGGCGTACAGCAATCACGCTGATTTCCACCAGCACACTCGGGCGTGCCAGTTCCGCCTGCAGGGTGGTGCGGGTCGGTGTCTGGCCGGGCGTGAGCCAGGCGGACCAGACATCATTCATCGGCGCAAAACCTTCCTGGATGTTCTTCAGGTAAATGGTCGCATTGAGCAGATGATCCTTGTCGCTGCCGGCTTGCGCCAGCAGCGCGTCAATCTTGGCCAGCACCTCGTGGGTCTGGGTGGTGACGTCCTGGCCCTGACCCGGCACTTGGCCAGAGAGGAATACCAGGTCCTGGTAGGTCACGGCGCCCGATAGGCGATTATTGCTGTCGATCCGGTTGATGGTCATTGCGGTGCCCTATGCGGCGCGGGGCGCGAGGCCCTGCATGTCAATGGAAGTGGTGTGCTGGCCGATCAGTTCGGCCAATACCTGGCCGCTGCCACAGGCCAGGGTGAAGCCCAGGGCGCCGTGGCCAAGGTTGAGCCACAGGTTGCGGTACACGCTGGCGCCAATCAGCGGCACACCGCTGGGGGTGGCCGGGCGCATGCCGGCCCATTCGATGGCCTGGCTGTAGTCACCGGCCAAGGGGAACGTCTCACAGGCCTGGCGCTTGATCAGGGCCAGGCGCTTGGGCTCAAGGCCCGTATCAAAGCCGACGATGTCGACCATCGCCGCCACCCGCAGCTGTTCGCCGATCCGTGCGTAAACGATCTTGCGGTCATAGTCGGTGATGCTGATTTTCGGCGCGGCGTGCTGCTCGCCAATCGGCACACTCAGGCTGTAGCCCTTGAGCGGGTACAGTGGCAGCGCGATCCCCGGCAACGCCAGCTCAGGGCTACGCACCCCCGCCGCCAACACCAGGTGCTGCACCGGCATCACCTCGCTACCCAACTCAATCGCCTGCACCGTGCCGTTGGCATGCCGGATACCCGTGACCTTGCGCCCCAGCACAAACCGGCAACGGCCCGACGCTTCAAGGCGCGCCGCCAGTTGCTGGCAGAAGCGGTGACAGTCCGCTACTTCTTCATTGGGCGTGTAGATCCCGCCGACAAAATCCTGCGCGCCCAGGGTCGGCTCCAGGCGCGTGCAATCGGCCGCCGACAGCACCTGTTGCTGCAGGCGATCCAGCACCTTATTGCGAGCGTGTTCAAAGGTGTGATGGCTGCGAAATGTCACCAGTTTGCCGTTGCGCTGCCAGTCGAAGCCGTCCAGCCCATCCTCTTCGCGCCACTGCTGCAAGATGCCTTGGCTCAACGTGGCCAGGCGCAACAGGTGGCCGGCGTTGCGCTTGTTCACCGAGGCCCGGCAAGCGCCGAGGAACGCGGCCATCCAGCGCCATTGCGCCGGGTCCAGGCGCGGCCGCAGCTTCAACGGCGAATCACCGCGCAGCAGCCAGCCAATGGCTTGCAACGGCACGCCCTTGTCCGCCAGCGGCGCGACGTAGCGGTAGGACAACTGGCCGCCATTGGCAAAACTGGTCTCGCTGCCCAGGCTGTCGCGGGCCTCGACCACCGTCACGTCCATACCGGCGCGCACCAGGGCATAGGCGCTCGCCAGACCGATGACCCCACCGCCAATGATGCAAACCTGCTGAGCCATGTCGATTCCCGAGCGTTGTAATGAGCGTCCAAGGTTAGGGGCAGGTGACAGGCGCCGGACAATGAATAAAGATGGGCCACCTATAAACAAAGGTTATGGACTCGTCATGCGCTTGCGTCATATCGAAATTTTCCAGGCCATCCGCCAGACCGGCTCCGTCAGCGCCGCCGCGCAGTTGTTGCACGTCTCGCAACCGGCGGTGACCAAGGTGTTGCAACATGCCGAGTTGCAGCTGGGCTTCCCGCTGTTCCTGCGCATACGCGGCAAGCTGCAGCCCACTCCGGAAGCCCTGGCCCTGGAGCGTGAAGTCGATAAGGTCAGCGAAAGCCTGCAAGGCGTGCGGCGCCTGGCCCAGAACCTGCGGCGCGCACCCGGTCAAAGCCTGCGCATCGGCGCCACGCCGGCCCTGGCCTTGTCATTGCTGCCACCGGCGATTGGCGAGTGGACCCAGCGCTATCCGGACATTGCCTGCGAACTGTCCAGCGCCCACAGCCGTGAGCTGGTGCAGAACCTGTTGATGCGCGAGATGGATGTGGCGCTGACGCTCAAGTCCCCGGACCATCCTGGGCTCAAGGCCCAGGCATTGGCCCACGGCGTACTGGTGGCCCTGGCGCCTCGGGGCTTCTGGCCTGCGGCGGAGCTGGGCAAACCCTTGCCGTTGATGGCCCTGGCAGGCGCGCCGTTGATTGGCCTGTCCAGTGCCGACCCGCTGTCGGCGCGGCTCGACAGCTACCTTGAAGCGGTCGAGCCGCCGCCCAAGGTGCAGATCTCGGTGCAGACCTATTCCCTGGCCCGGGCCATGGTGGAGTCCGGCGCCGGCCTGGCGGTGATCGACCCCTTCACCGCCCTGGGCGCATCCACCGACAGCACCTGCATCCGCCCCCTGGCCCCGCCGCTGCCCATCACCCTGTACGCCCTGACCCGCGCGGATGAACCGCCGCCGCATATGTTGGCGAGCCTGCTGGAGATCTTTGGCAGCCGTGCCCAGGAGCAGCTAGACCGCCTCTAAAACACCGCAGAACCCTGTAGGAGCCAGCTTGTGTGGGAGCTGGCTTGCCTGCGATGCAGACACCTCGGTCCATCAGTCACACCCCAGTGATGCTATCGCAGGCAAGCCGGCTCCCACACAAAAACCAGCGCCATGTGGTCTGTCAGAGCACGTAGCCCATGATCGCCACAAAGTGCAGCAGGCTGCCGCCGATCACGAACAGATGCCAGATCCCATGGGAGTGCCGCAGCCGGTGTTCCAGGGCGAAGAAGATAATCCCCACCGTGTACAACACCCCGCCCGACGCCAGCCAGATAAACCCGTCCATACCCAACGCGCCAATCAATGGCTTGACCGCCACCAACACAATCCAACCCATCACCGCATAGATCACAATCGACAAAATACGCGCCTCGGAGCGCGGCTTGATCTCCTGCAGGATTCCGATCACCGCCAGGCCCCAGACAATCCCGAACAACGTCCAGCCCCACGGCCCGTTCAGCGTCACCAGGCAAAACGGGGTGTAGCTGCCGGCGATCAGCAGGTAGATCGAGAAGTGATCGACCTTCTGCATGATTTCTTTTTTGCGCCCGCGCACGCTGTGATACACCGTCGAGGCGCTGTACAGCACCAGCAGGGTAAAGCCGTAGATCGCCACACTGACGATTTTCCACGGGCTGCCGTCCATACTCGCCACCACCAGCATCCACACCGCGCCGATAAAGGCCGCCACGGCGCCGAGCAAATGACTCCAGGCGTTGAATCGTTCTCCGTGATACATGTGTCGCCAACCTCCAAAACTGCTGCATCGACCCCGTAAGGCTCAGGCCTGACAGGCCAGAGTGCAAGACCGTTATGACGGTTGCGGCGCTTTAAGGGCACAATCGAGCGCATTCGAATAAGAGCCATCGCCATGCTGATCGACGAAGAGTTCACCCTCAAGAAGCTGGAAATCTTCCTGGCCTTCATGCGCACCGGCAACCTGGCCCGCGCCGCCGCCGAGTTGCAGACCAGCAATGTCAGCGTGCACCGGGCTATCCACTCTCTGGAGAATGCCCTGCGCTGCCCCCTGTTCAAGCACGAAGGGCGCAACCTCACCCCACTGGAAAGCGCCTACGTGCTCGAAGAGCGCGCGCAAAAACTGGTGCAGGACGTGGTCGACAGCGTGCGCCTGACCCGCGAAGCCGCTGGCTTCTCCGCCGAACGTTTCAAGCTTGGCGCCCTGTATTCGCTGACGGTCAAGACCGTGCCGCAACTGATCATGGGCCTGAAAATCCGCCGCAGCGAGCTCAATATCGACCTGATCCTGGGCTCCAACGTCGACCTGATGTACAAGCTCAAGAACATGGAAGTCGACGCGATCCTGATCTCCCTCGACGACCAGGTGATGGAGCCGGACTGCGCGCAGATCCAGCTGTTTTCCGATGACATCTTCCTCGCTACCCCCGCCGACTCGCCCCTGGACCGCGAACAGGAAATCGACCTGGCCCAGGTGCGCGACGCCACCTTCATCACCCTGACCCAGGGCTTCGCCACCCACCAGGACGGCGCACGGGTGTTCAAGCAGGCGGGGTTCGAGCCGAAGGTGGCGATGCAGGTCAACGACATCTTCACCCTGCTGAGCATGGTCAGCTCGGGGGTGGGATATGCATTGCTGCCGGGAAGGATTGCGGCGGTGTATGAGAACCGCGTCAAGCTCATTCCATTGCAGGCGCGCTACCGGCTACAGCAGCACATTGGCGTGGTGTTCTTGAAGGCCAAGGAGCGCGATCCGAATTTGCTGGCGTTGTTGGCAGAGTGTCGGATGTATGCCAATCGGCAGGATTGAAACCGCCATCGCAGGCAAGTCGAATCGTCGCACCGCAGCTCCCACATTTGAAATGCATTCCAATGTGGGAGCTGCGGTGCGACGATTCGACTTGCCTGCGATGAGGCCCGAACATTCAATCGAGATTAGCGAATCAGCCCACCAACCCCCGCATCAGCAAAAACAACAACGAAGGCCCCAACAGACACCCCAGCGCCGTATAAAACGCCGCCGTCAGGCAGCCATAGGGCACCAGCTTCGGATCGGTCGCCGCCAACCCGCCGGCCACGCCGCTGGAGGTGCCCATCAGGCCGCCGAAGATCACCGCACTGCGCGGGCTGTTCAGGCCAATCAGCGGCGCCACGAACGGGGTCATCACCATCACCAAAATGGCCTTGATCAACCCCGCAGCGATGGACAGCGCCATCACCTCGGAACTGGCGCCAATCGCCGCCCCGGTCACGGGCCCGACGATATAGGTCACGGCGCCGGCACCGATGGTGGTCAGGCTCACCGCATCGGTGTAGCCAAACGCCATGGCCACCCCAACGCCTGCGACAAATGACGAGCCGACGCCCACAAACAGTGCAAGCACCCCCACGTATCCGGCACGCTTGAGCTCATCGACGCTCACCCCAAACGCGGTCGCCACAATGGCAAAGTCGCGCAGCATCGCCCCGCCCAGCAGGCCGATGCCCGACAGCAGCGGGATATCCACCACGCCCTTGGCCCCGCCGGTAAACGCACCGCCCACATAGGACAGCACCAGCCCCAGCAGGATCGCGATGGCCGACCCATGCAAGCGGCCTTTGGTGAAGGTGTCGCTGATCCAGTAGGACACCCACATGGTCAGGCCGATCACCGCAAAACCACTGATCAGGCCGTAGCCGGTGATGACTTTCATCAAGGATTCGTACATGGCGCTCACCCTGCCGTCTTGGTAGGGATGACGGCATCCGGCTCACGGTTGCCGAGGCGTACCAGCACCGGCACCAGGGCAAATGCCACCACTACCGCGCAGGTGCCGGCGAGAATCGCCATGGGGCCGCCACTGATAGCGCCATAGACGTTTTGCTGGGCCGCCATGGCCACCACAATCGGGATGTACACCGCCGCCCAGAAGCTCACACCCTGCTCCGACTTGCCGGTAAACAGGCCACGCTTGCCCAGGTAGCTGCCCAGGCCGATCAGCAGCAACATCGCGATGCCTACCCCGCCGACGTTGGCCGGGATGCCCATCCATTGGCCCAGCAGCTCGCCGACAAACAGGCCCGCCAGGGTACACAAGGCCAGAAACGCCACACCGTAAATAATCATGCTGGTAGTCCTCTTGATGCTTGATCGAAATTGTTGTTTTTGTGCTTCGAAAGCCAAGGTCATGCTTTATCGGTGATGGCGGCCCTCCTGCTCCAACAGGGCCTGCAAGGTGTCCAGGCGGGCACCTTCGAAGGCGATCACGGTGCCCTGTTCAAACACCCGCCGCGCCAGGCCGGTAAGCACCGCGCCCGGTGGCAGTTCGATCTGCAGGCGCACACCACGCTCATAGGCGCTTTGCACGGTGCCGCGCCAATCGACGATGCGGCACATATTGAAGGCCAGGTCGTCGCGCAGTTGCGCGGGATCACGAATCGGCCGCGCCCGCGTGCTGCTCAGGTAGCTGATGGCCGGCGCCTTGAGCGTGACCTTGGCGAACGCCTCGGCCAGTGTTTGCGCAGGCGTGTCCAGCAGCGCGCAATGGGACGGCACGCTGACGGCCAGGCGCTTGGCCACGCCCTGGCCTTTGACGCGGTCCGCGACCCGTTGCATGGCTGCGTCGCTGCCGGCAATCACGCACTGGTTGTCGGCATTGATATTGGCCAGGTACACCGGTGAATCGGGGCCATGGACTTCGGCCAGCACATTTTCGACGGTGGATAACTCCAGGCCGATCAGCGCGGTCATGCCGTAGCCCTGTGGATAAGCGCGCTGCATCAGCTCACCGCGCAGGCTGACCAGGCGCAGCGCATCGGCAAACCCCAGGGCGCCGGCGATCACCGCCGCCGGGTAAGCGCCGATGGACAGGCCCGCCACGTAGTCCGGCGTGTGCTGCAACTGACGAGCGTGGGCCACGCCTGCAATCAGCAAGCACAGTTGCACGGCGCGGGTACTGGCCAGGGCCTGCGCCGAATCGAGCTGGCGCACATCTTGCGCCAAGGTCTCGCTGGCTTCGTCGAGGACGCTGGCGGGCAACTGCTGGAGCATGCCCGGGCGCTGGGCGCCTTGCCCTGGGAACACCAAAAGGCTGCTCATACCACCGCCTTCCAAGGGTCACTGACCAGGTGCGCGCCGCTGGCGCTTTTCAGTAGCACCCGCTGTGAAGGACCGGCCCATTCGCGCAAGGCCACCGCGCCATACGGGGTTTGCAGTTGCAGATCCACGGCACACGGCGCGGTGTCCAGCAGCGCCAGCAGATCCTTGGCATCGCCGCGATCAAGAGGCTCGAAAGTGCGCAACAACAAATCCAGATCGCTCTGGGCATGCAGCGCTTCAATGCCGGTGGCCAACTCGAAACCCGCGCTGCCCGTAATGCCCCAGACCGCCCTCGCCAGCACTGGCCGCAGTTGCGCGAGTGCCCGCAGCGCCGGCAGATCGCGGGGCGAAATCACTTCGCACAGCGCCTCGGGCACCACCCGCCGCTGCACGGCTGCAAGCGGCATCACGGCGCCAAAGCGCTGCTCACGCAAACGCCCGCGCACACCCACCGCCACATGGCCCGGCTCGGCCAGCGCCCGCCGCACCACCACCGGCTGCCCGGCACCGATCACCGCCCGTGCCCAGGCCGGTGCGTCAGCCGACAGATGCGCCGGGGTCATGCCCCAGAGCAAGTCGTGAGCGTTCACCATTGCTCCCGCAGCAGCGCGCGTACACGGCTGGACGCCGCACGGTTGACGGCGCCCAGGCGCCCCCGCAAATCCCGCACGCCGCTGTTCTGTACGTCCTTGATCGCCTGCTGCAGGCAATCGCTGACCCGCGCCAGGTCATCGGCCGTGGGGTGTTCGATCTGGTTGACCGTGAGGGTTTCCCAGAGCAGACCGAGGCTGGCATAGCTGTCGATGTCATAGGCCATGGGCGGCACGCTGGCGGCCAGGGCTTCCAGTTCTTCGACACTGCGCAAGGTGACCCGCGCCGCCGACGCCTTGCCCATGGCGTGCACCATCACCCCAGGGTCGCGCAGGGCAATCAGGCGATTGGCTTGGTAGCCATGGGCAAGAAACGCCCCGGACATGGCCTTGCCCACCAGCAACCCGATCACCGGGTGCCCGGCCAGGCGCGCACGGGCATAACTGTCCGCCGCCGCCGCCAGGGCCTGATGAATCCCCAACGCTTCTTCGCGGCGGCCGTAGGCCTGGCTCGGTACGTCGACGATGGCAATGATCGGGCGTTGATCGCCGCTGGCGATGGCTTCATCCACCGCCTTGGCCAAACCCCAGCCTTCCAGCAAACCCACCTCACCCTGGCGCGCCCTTGGGAAGCGGTTGGCGGCATCCGGCACCACCGCGATAAACCGTACGGCTTGCTCGCCAAGCACGCCATCCGCCACTTTCAACGAAGCCGGCAGACCTGCCACCGGCGCCGCACCGGCGCTCAATGCGTTGAACCACTGCAAGCCTCTCATGGGCGTTCTCCCTGATACAGGTCACGAACCGTGGCCGGCTCGATCTGCGGTGCGGCGTCCAGCGCAGCCAGACGCGCCAGGTAATAGTCGGCCTGGCGGCTGCGTTGCGAGGCCGGTAAACCTTGCTGCAACAGTTCACTGATCTGTTGGCGGATCTGCGCCACGTCGTCCGCCACATAGCGGTCGGCCAGGCCACTGTTGAAGCGCTGCTCGCCGCCGGTCAGGCTCCAGATGAAGGGCCGGTCACGGGAGTCGTATTCTTCAAGGCCGGCTTCCTGTTCGATCACTTGCGGGCCGTTCAAGCCCAGGCGGGCTTCGCGGGTTACCAGCAGGTAACTGCACAGGCCAGCGGCAATCGACATGCCGCCAAAGCAGCCAACACTGCCGGCCACCACGCCGATCACTGGCTGGTACTGGCGCAGGTCGACAATTGCGGCGTGGATATCGGCAATCGCCGCCAGCCCGAGGTTGGCCTCCTGCAAGCGCACACCGCCGGTTTCCAATAGCAGCACAGCGCGGGTGGGGACGCCGTTGCGGTTGTCCTCGGCGGCCAGTTCCAGGGCCCCGGCGATTTTTGCCCCGCCGACTTCACCGAGGCTGCCGCCCTGGAAGTTGCCTTCGATGGCGGCGATCACCAGCGGCAGGCCGTCGAGGGTGCCCTTGGCGATCACCACGCCATCGTCGGCCTGCGGGACCACACCCTGGCGGCTCAGCCACGGCGACATTACGCGTTGGAACGGGTCGATCAGTTCCCGGTAGCTGCCGGCATCCAGCAACGCCTTGGCCCGCTGACGGGCGCCGAGCTCGACGAAGCTGTGTCGGTTGAGTAAGTCAGTCATGGCCAAGCTCCTCGAAACCTTGCTCCAGACGCAAGCGCACCACGCCGGGGGTGGCGCCAAAATCGTGGATCTGAATGTTCAAGGCCGGCGGTGTCTGTTCCTGGAAAAGCCGCTGGAACAGGTGTTGCCAGCGTTGCTCGGCGCCGTTGACCGAGGTTTGCACCTGGATGCTCAAGGTGCCCGCCGTGCCCGGTTCCAGCAGCACTTCAAGGTCGCCGGAACCGACGCAACCCACCAGCGCACGGCCTTTGGGCGGCTGCCCGGCGGGGAATTCAAAGGATAGGGTTTCCATCAAAACGCTCCGTCGCAAGACTCGATGCGGTCGATAAACAGGCAGGCGGCCAACAGGTCGGCGGCGCCACCGGGGGAGGCATTGAGTGCCAGCAGTTGTTGGTCCAATTCATTGAGGCGCCGCCGCCCGGCCAGGCTTGCGCTGCCGCCTGCGTCCAGCACGGCCTGGGCCCCCAGTTGCATGGCCTGCAGGCCATCGGTGCCGGCGCGGTACAGCACGCAGGTATCGGCCAACTGGGTCATGATCGCCAGCAGCGCATCGAGGCGTGCGTTCTGCTCGCCGTGTTGTTGCGCACGGCTTGCATGCAGTTGCGGCAGGCCCCGTTGCAGCACCGCGGGGAAGCCCAGTTGCGCTTCTTCGCGGGCGCCGCGTGCGCCGTAGCGTTGGGCGACTTGTACGCCATGGCTCAACGGTTGCGGCGCATAGCGGTCGTTGAGCAAGGCCAGGCGCGCGGCGCGCAGGCTCACGGCACTGGCGTTGCGGGAGGTGGGATCCAGCGCGGTGGCAGCCACCAGCAGGCCGAGGGCCCAGATCGCGCCGCGATGGGTGTTCACGCCTTGGGTGGTGATCAGCATCGCTTGCTCACCCTCGCGCCCGATACGGCCCAGGGCTTCGCGCAGTGGCAGGCCGATTTCACCTAACTCGATCGCCGCCTCGGCCATTTCCTTGAACGCCGGCCACAGGGACAGCGCCGAGGCATGCATCAGGCCCAGGTGCAGATCGTTGTGAGCGCCGTTGCCGCGCCGGTCCACCAACGCCGGCTTGGGCGACAGGTCCGCTTCGTCGATCAGCGCGTCGACCGCCAGGTCCGCCAGTTGCTCGGCCAGGGTCAGTGTGTGCAGTTTGAGTGCGTGCATTTACCAGCTCCTGAACTTGGCGGGCGGGTTGTACAGGCCACCGGACCAGTCCACCAGGTCGGCCACGCTTTTGGCCGCCAGCAGTTCGCGGGTGGCGTCGGTGCGGCGGATGCCGAGGTCTTCGGGCAAGGCGATCAGGCCTTCGCGGCGCATGCGCGCGGTGTCCTTGGGGTTGTGGCGCAGGCCGATGGCGGTCACCCCGGCCACCGCCGCGATCATCGCCTGGCGTTCTTCCAGGGAGCGCGCCTTGTACAGGTAGGCGATGCCTTCTTCGGTGAGCAGGTGGGTCACGTCGTCGCCGTAGATCATGATCGGCGCCAGGGGCATGCCGCTTTTGCGCGCCACTTCCACCGCATCCAGGGTTTCGACGAAGGTCGGTTTGCCGCCCTCCTGGAAGGTCTCGACCATTTGCACGACGAGTTTTTTGCCGCGTTCCAGCAGGGCTTCGGGGGCATCGTCGTGGCGCATATCGAGCCAGGCCGGGGTGCCATGACGGCGCCCGCGCGGGTCGTGGCCCATGTTCGGCGCGCCACCGAACCCGGCCAGCCGGCCGCGGGTCACGGTGGAGGAATGACCGTCGCCATCTACCTGCAAGGTGGCGCCGATAAACAGGTCCACCGCGTATTGGCCAGCCAATTGGCAGAACATCCGGTTGGAACGTAATGAGCCGTCGCGGCCGGTGAAGAACACATCCGGGCGGGCGGCGATGTAGTGTTCCATGCCCAACTCGGTACCGAAGCAATGCACGCTTTCGACCCAGCCGCTTTCGATGGCGGGAATCAGCGTCGGGTGCGGGTTGAGGGTCCAGTTGCGGCAGATCTTGCCTTTGAGGCCCAGGGACTCGCCGTAGGTCGGCAGGATCAGTTCGATGGCGGCGGTGTTAAAACCAATGCCATGGTTCAGCGACTGCACGTTGTGTTTTTCGTAGATGCCACGGATCGCCATCATCGCCATCAACACATGCACCGGCTTGATATGCCGGGGGTCGCGGGTGAACAGCGGTTCGATGTAGAAGGGCTTGTCGGCCACCACTACAAAATCCACCCAACTGGCCGGGATGTCTACGCGGGGCAAGTCGCTGACGTCGTCCACCAACTGGTTGACCTGGACGATGACGATGCCATCGCTGAAGGCCGCCGGTTCGATCAGCGCCGGGGTGTCTTCGGTGCTGGGGCCGGTGTAGATATTGCCGGCGCGGTCGGCCATAAAGCCGGCGGACAGCACCACGTTGGGGATCAGGTCGACGACCAGCCGTGCATACAATTCGATGTAGGTGTGGATCGCGCCGACTTCCAGCAGGCCGTCTTCGAGCAACTGGCTGATGCGCAGGGATTGGGTGCCGGCGAAGGAAAAGTCGAGCTTGCGCGCGATGCCCTTTTCAAACAGGTCCAAGTGCTCGGAGCGCCCGACGCTGGGCATGATCATGTGCAAGTCATGGAGCACGGCCGGGTCGGCCTTGGCCAGGGAGCGCGAGAGAAAGTCGGCCTGCTTCTGGTTATTGCCTTCCAGCACCACACGGTCGCCGGGCAGGATCAGGGCTTGCAGGGCCTCGACAATGCGTTCGGTGGGTAACACCACACCATCGGCCAGGGATGCCACCCGCGCCAGGCGCCGCTGTTTCTCATCGCGTCGCCGCGTCCAGCGCGAGTCGGGGGTTATTGTTGTTGTCATGATCGCTCCACGGGTTCGCTGTCGTGGGGCTCACCATAGGAGTGAATCGGGGGGGTATCAATCAAGCTCGGCGGCGAACCGTTACGGCTGGAGTAACGATCCGTTCTGGGGGAGCGAGCTTGCTCGCGAAAAACGTCAACGATAATGCAGCGCTATTAGGTAACGCGCGGCGCCTATGCGTCCTTCGCGAGCAAGCTCGCTCCTACCTCCTACAGCCATTCCATACGCTGGCGCCATACGGTCCAGCCCATGGCGATGCCTGCCACGGTATGAAACCCCAGCACCGCTGCAGGGCTCCAGCTCACCAGCCCGGCAATCGCCTGCACATACACCGGCAGCAAAAACAGCAACAACCCACATAACAGGCCCACGCCCCACTGCTCCCACTTCATTAACCGACGCAAGCAGGAAATGAACAAGCAACCCATCGCCGCGACCGAGAACACCACCAACAGGCCCAACACCGTATGCCCCGTCACCACAGGCCAGCCGAAGAGCCACAAGAGCAGGCAGAGCCCAGACAAGGCGAGTGAGCACATGAGGATAAACACCAACAGGTATTCAAAGATCCTCAGGCCCCAGCCACGGATGAAGGTGCGGGTCTGTTGAATGTCGGCCTTGCTCGGCCGTCGCGAGATAGCCACCGCCAGCAGGCCCGAGCCCAAGCCGCCCAGGCTCATGACCACCAGATTGGTCACAACGACCTTGGGTTCTTTGTATTCGTCACTGAGGGTTTCCAGATACCCCAAGATAAACACCGCGCCCACCGACGAGATCACGAAGCCTGCGAACTTGCCGCGCCGGGTCGGGAAATTCATCGTCACGCTGGCAGTGAGCGCCAACACCACGACCCACAACAGCAAGGCACCATTAAACGGGCTGGAGTTGTACAACCGGACAAATACGTCAAATAACCACATTGTGTTGTTGCTTCCACCGAAAGACTCCTTGGAGTTATCGGCGGGTTTGCGTGGGGCTTTATCCGAGAAAGCATTTGAGCTGCGCATCCACATTACTCAACAACGCTTGTGTACTGTCGATAAGTTGCCTTAGCAGCGCCTCGTCCTCATCCATATACCCTTCGTATTCCGCCAGGTTTCGCCGCTCATGACACAACGCAAACAGTCGAACCTTCACATCCCGTGCAATCCGGCGGCTCGGCCTTCAAGCCACCACTACGGAGCAGATTCTCCAGATTGGTTTTGCTGTCCATCCTTGGACTCCACGGGGTTCACCCCAATGAGATTGATCTTGTCTTGCTCCGCGACCCGCCGCACAAAACTGTTCCCGGCAGTCCATTTGCCAATCCAGTCCTCAGGGGTGTAGAGCGTTGGGTTGATGGTGCGGCCCAATTGTTCTTCCAGCGGCATGAGCTGCGCCATGACTTCACTGTAGTCGAGGCTTTCACCGATCAGCATCAGATCAATGTCATTGGATGAGTGCGCCTGCCCCTTGGCAATCGAGCCGTAGATAAAGGCCCAGCTCAACTGCTTGGCGAATGGCGCCAATGCGTTGCGCAGAGGTTCATCCAGGCTCAGGGTCTTGCGCACGATGTTCAGCAACTCAGCGTAAATCGGGCATTGCGGGTTGGCTTGGTAGTGAGTCTGGTTGCCCTGACGGGTCATGCTCAAGACACCCGCCCGTTGCAGGCGCTCCAACTCACGGGTCAGGCTGCCCTTGCCCACTTGGGCCCAGCGGGCTATTTCATTGGTGAAAAAGCTCTGTTCAGGTTTGCCAAAAAGCAGGCCCAGGACTTTTTGCTGGGTCACGGTAAACAGGGCTGTGCTGAGGGGCAGGATTTGCATGGCGACGACCAAAGAGTCCCAAAAAGGGAACGTTAGGTCCCTTTTTGGGACTGATCAAGTTTTACGCAGCGGCCGCCGGCGATATCTGCTCCAGCGCGTGCTCGATCAGCAGTTGGCCCCGCTCGATCATTTGTGGGATGGCGCGAAAATTTCGCGGGAAAAATCTGAAGACTGCATCCCCATCAATCATTCCTACAACCTTTTAGGGTTGTTGCTCGGATGTCGCCTCACTAGCCTTTGGGATTTGAATCATCTCACCAGCAGAACATCATGAATCTGACCCTGGAACCCGATACAAGGCCATTGCAGAGCGTGATGTATCACATCACAATCCATCCATGATCGTCAGCTGGAAACACAAGGGGCTCCAGCATTTTTATGAAACAGGATCAACCAAAGGTATCAACGCGGGTCATGCGAAACGCTTGCGTCGTGTGCTGCTGATTCTGGATAGCGCAGGACACCCGAGCGAATTGAATCTCCCAGGATGGCGCTTTCATCGTCTCAAAGGCGATCTGCTCGACTACTGTTCCGTCAGCATCAGCGGTAACTGGCGCATCATTTTTCGTATGCTGGATGATCACGTCGAACTGGTTGATTACCTTGACTACCACTGAACAGGGGCACGCACATGGGTATGCACAACCCACCACATCCCGGCGAAATCCTGCTTGAGGATGTGATGCCCAGCCTGGGTATCACCATTACCGAAATGGCCCGGCGGCTCGGCTTTGCCAGGGAAACATTCTCCAGGATCCTGCATGGTCACGCGCCAGTCAGCCCGGACCTTGCCGTGAGGCTGGAGCGGGCAGGCATCAGCAAAGCGCGGTTATGGCTGTCGATGCAAAGCACCTATGATCTTTGGCAAGCGGAGCACCGTGAACAACCGGTGATTGAGCGTTTTGCGCAGATTGAGTAGGGCTAGGCGCCAAGCACAATCCAATGTGGGAGCTGGCTTGCCTGCGATGCAGACGCTTCGGTGTGTCAGTTAAACCGAGGGGATGCTATCGCAGGCAAGCCAGCTCCCACACAAGCCAGCTCCCACATTGGATCTTCAGAGGTGCTGAGAACGGGTGTTCAGGCCAGGCCAGCCTCGACCAGCAGCGCTTCCAATCCCATCAGGTCCGGCACTTTCGCCACATGCTCGCCGACCTGTACCGCCGCCAGTTCCAGGGGCGATAGAGGCACGTCCACGTAACTCAACTGGCTGTCGAGTTTGTAGGACCGGGGAATGCCCTGGATCACCAGGGCAATGAACTTCAATGTGGGCCGCCCGCCCAGGGCGTTGAGCACGACGATCCGCGCGCGCTCGCTGACAACACTGGTGCCACCGCAGGCCGCTTCAAAGCTGATCAGCGGCAGGTGCTGGTCGCGCCAGGTCACTTGTCGCAGGTACCACGGTGGTGCGTCGCTGGCCGGTTCGCCGCGCTGGAAGTCGATCAGCTCTGCCACCGCGACGTTGGGTAGCAACAGGTGGCGGTCGGCCAGGGGCAGCAGCAAGCCGGTGAGTTGACTGGTGCGGTGGTCAAGCATGTTTCGGGCTCCAGTAGGCGATGCTTTCGAGCAACACCGACTCTTGATAGGGCTTGCCGAGGTAGTCGTTGACGCCGATCGCCATGGCTCGGTCGCGGTGTTTCTGGCCGGTGCGGGAGGTGATCATGATGATCGGCAGGCGCTTGAGCCGCGGGTCGTTGCGCACCTGGATCGCCACTTCAAAACCATCCATGCGCGGCATTTCGATATCCAGCAACATCAGGTCCGGGGTGTGTTCCTCGAGCAAGGCGATGGCGTCGATGCCGTCCTTGGCGGTCAGCACGTTCATGCCATTGCGCTCCAGCAGGCGGCTGGTGACTTTGCGCACGGTCACCGAGTCGTCCACCACCAGCACCAGCAAGCGCTGCTTTTTCTGCGGCTCGTTGACCGCCAGCACGCTGTCCGCCGCCTGGGCCGGCAAGGCCGGGGCCAGGGCGCGGATATGCGCCAGCAGGTCGATGATCAACACCACCCGGCCATCGCCAAGAATGGTCGCCCCGGACAGCCCTTGCACCGCCGCAAACTGCGGGCCCAGGCCCTTGACCACAATTTCGCGGGTGCCGGCCATGTCGTCCACCTGCACCGCAATGTGCCGCTCGTTGCATTGCATCAGCAGCACCGGCAGCGGCTGGTTTTGCCCCAGCAGCTTGGGCCGGGCCACGGTGTGCAGCAACTCGCCCAGGTAATACAGCTCGTAGCGCTGGCCCGCGTATTCATACACCGGCGGATCCAGTTGGTAGTGCCCCTCCAGCTCATTGGGCAATACGCGCACCAGGCCCTGGATGGTGTTCAGCGGAATCGCGTACTGGTCCTCCGCACACTGCACCATCAACGCCCGGTTGACCGACACGGTAAACGGCAGGCGAATACGAAAATGCACGCCCACGCCCGGCGTAGAGTCAATGAACATGCTGCCGCCCAGTTGGCGCACTTCTTCGTGCACCACGTCCATGCCCACGCCACGCCCGGAAATCTGGGTGATTTTTTCGGCGGTGGAGAACCCCGGCTGCAAGATGAACTGCAACACGTCGCGGTCGCTGATCTCCATTTCCGGGTCCAGCAGGCCGCGCTTGATCGCCTTGCGCCGCACTGCATCCAGTGGCACGCCGGCGCCGTCGTCGCGCATATCGAAGATGATGTCGCCGCCTTCGTGGCTCAGGTCCAGGGTGATCCGGCCCTTCTCCGGCTTACCCGCCAACAGCCGTGCATCCCGCGACTCCAGGCCATGGTCGACGGCGTTGCGCAGCATATGCTCCAGGGGCGCCGCCATGCGCTCCAGCACGTTGCGGTCCATCTCGCCCTCGGCATTGCCGACGACGAATTCCACATCCTTGCCCAGCTCACCGGCCACCTGCCGCACGATGCGTTTGAGGCGCGGCAGCATGCGTTCGAACGGCACCATGCGCGTGCGCATCAGGCCTTCTTGCAACTCGGTGTTGATGCGCGCCTGTTGCTGCAACAGGTTCTGTGCGTCCTGGTTACGCTGGTCGAGGGTTTCCTTGAGGTCCAGCAAGTCCGAGGCCGACTCGGACAACGCGCGGGACAACTGTTGCAACTGGGAATGGCGATCCATTTCCAGGGGGTCGAATTCTTCGTAGCCCAGGCGCTCGGTTTCCGCGTGCTGGCGGCTGACGATCCGCCCCTGGGTCTCGGTTTCGAGGCGACGCAGTTGGTCGCGCATGCGCTCGATGGTGGTTTGCACCTCGGTGAGGGCGCTGCGGGCGTCGTTGACCTGCTGCTCGATACGCCCACGGAAAATCGAGGTTTCACCGGCGAGGTTGACCAGGTCATCCAGTAGCTCGGCGGATATTTTCACCATGTCCGCGCCCGGCTCGCTGGCCGCTGGCGCTTCGGGTTTGCCGGCGGGCATCGCGACCGGGGCAGCCTGGGTTTCGGTGGGCTGGACCAGGCTCTTGATGCGCTCGATCAGACGCTCTACGGAGCCGACCGGCAACCCCGCCGCCACCGCCTCGACCATCTGTGCCAGGCGGTCGTGGCACCCTTGCAACAATGCAAACAGCTCGGCCGTGGGCGCCAGCAGCCCCGCCGAAAGGCCTTCGTAGAGAAATTCCAGTTCGTGGGCCAGGTCGCCGATGGGCGCAATTTCGACCATACGCGCGCCGCCCTTGAGGGTATGCAGGTCGCGCAGCAAGGTCTCGACCTCCTGGCGGTTCTGCGGCTCGGCCTGCCAACGCAACAGCGCCGCGCCGGAGCTGTCGAGGATATCGGCCGCTTCTTCGAGGAAGATATCCAGCAGTTCGGGATCGCTGCCTGCACCCTGCGCCTCAGGCGCTACGGGCACAGTTACTGGCGCCGCGTTCTGGCGCACATCGCGCAAACGGTTGATCAAGGCGCTGGAGTCACTCAACGGTTGCTGCTCTTGCAACTGCTCCAGTTGCAAGGCCAGGTGTTCATGGCTGTCCATCAACACTTGGGCCATTTCCGCGGAGTAGCTGTAGCGCCGGTCCACCAGGCCTTCGTAAAGGCTTTCCAGTTCCTGGGCCAGATCGCCCACCGGGCCGATTTCGGCCATGCGCGCGCCGCCGCGCAGGGTGTGCAGGTCGCGCTGCAGGGACGACAGCGGTGCCACGCCGTCGGGGTCCAGCAACCAGCGCTTGAGGGACTGCCCGGCGCTGTCGAGGATATCGACCGCTTCCTCAAGGAAGATCTCGACGATCTCATCGTCCACCGCCCAGTCCTGTTGCAACTGTGTGGTGGCCGCGCCCAGTTCGGCAATGCTCAGGGCGCGACTGCCATCACTTTTGATCAGGCCGGTGGCGCTGGGGTCGAGCCCTTCATCGAGCAGCTCGCGCAAGGCTTTCATACGCGCCGGCGCCGGGCTGACTTCCTGGCCGGCGGCCAGTTGGTCGAGCATGTTGATCAGGGCTTCATGGGCCAGCTCGGCCTCATGGAAAAACCGCTCGCTGACTGCCAGGCTGCTCTCTTCCACCGCGCCATACAGGTCGAGCAACGCTTCGCACAGCTCATCCATCGGGTGCAGGTCGGCCAGGTGTGCGCCCTCGCCCAGGGTGGTCAACTCGTCCAGCAATGCGCTGAGTTCCTGGCGCTCGCCGGGGTGTTGCTGCCAGCGCCGCAGCAGGCTTTCGGCGTCCAGCAGGATGTCCATGCCCTGGGCCAGGAAATTGCTGATCAACTGTGGGTCGCGCTTGACCCGCAGGCCCTCGCTCGGGGCGTTGAGGAAGGCTTCAAGCTGGCTGTCGAGACGCGCCTGGGTGCGTTCGATCAACGACTGCGCGCCGTCGATGGGTGCCAGGGGATCACTGTCCAACTGGCGCAAGCCGCGCTGGAACAGGGCTTCACCCTCCAGCAGCAGGTCGATTTCATCCAGGTCCAGCGCCAGGCGATGGGCCTTGTACTCACGGGTCAGATGGTCCAACGGCCGCGCCAGCTCGGCGATGGGCAGGACGCCCGCCATGTAGGCGCTGCCCTTGAGGGTATGCAAGGCACGTTGCAGTTCATCGCTGACGTGCAGCGGCATCTGTTCGGTGGCCTGGTGCAAAAACCGATTGAGGCTGTCCAGGTGGCTCAACGCTTCGTTGCGGAAGATCTCCAGCAGCAGCGGGTCGAGCGTGCTGTCCTCCGGTTCCACGGCAGGCGGTAACGGCGCGCCACTGGCCAGGGCATGGGCGCGTGCGGCAAGCAGGTCGACATCATCGCGCTGGCGCTGGGCATCGGCGGCGAACTCGGCAATCAATGCCGGCAGCAGCAGCAATACATCATCCAATACGGCCTGGACTTCGGCGCCCGGCGCGACCACCCGCTCCAGCACGCGGTTAAGCAGGTTTTCCACGGCCCACGCCAGTTCCGCCAACACCAGGGCACGCACCATGCGCCCGCTGCCCTTGAGGGTATGGAAGGCGCGGCGCATGTCGCTCAGGGCGGTCTTGTCTTCGAGGCTGGCGGCGCCTTGGGGTATAAGGCGCTGCAGCACTTCCAGCACTTCGGCGGTTTCTTCGAGGAACACTTCGCGCAGTTCATCATCCACCGACTCTTCGTCGGCCGGCGGCGGCAACAGGCTGCCCGGGCGCTGCAGGGCCGGCGGGTTGAGACGTGGGGTCGGGCTGGCCAGGGCCTGCGCCAGTGTCTGGGAATCGGCCGGCAACTCATCGTGTGGTGCCGAGCGTTCCTGGCGCCAGGCTTGCTGCGCTGGCACTGGTGCGTAACCCAGGGCCGCGAGCCCTTCAAAGGCGATGTCCAGCACCCGCTCGCCCGGGGCATCCGGGTCCTGCAGCATGCGCTCCAGGTAGTGTTCCAGGCTGGTGAGCACATCGGCGCAATGTTCAAGCTGCGCCGCCGGCGGCGCCGTGTCATGGCCCATCCACTGTTCATCGACGTAAATCTTGAAGCCACGCACCAGGCCCGCCGCGCGCGGCAGCGGGATCATCGCCAGGGCACCGCGCACCTGGGTCAGCAGTTGCGGCAGGGATTCCAGGCGCTGCGTATCCCACTGCGCCTCCAGGCAATCGATGACCAACTCCCGCGCCTGCTTGAGGCACTGGCATGACTCCTTGATCACCAACTGGTGGATCTGGGTCAGGTCGGTGGTGGGCAGGCGGCTGTCTTCACGGTTTTGCGGTTCGACGGTGCCCACCATCCCGGCCAGGGTCGCTTCGACATAGAGCAACGCCCCGGCCACATCCATCAGCACCGCATCATTGGGTTCGCGCTGCCCCTGGGCCAGGCCCTGGACCACCGCCAACTGGTCGATGATCACTTTGCGCGGCTGGCCAAACCCCAATACTGCCAGGGTATCGGCGATCTGGCGCAACGGCGCCAGCAGGCTGTCCAGGGCAGAGATGTGCTGGCGGTCGCTGCGCACAAACAGGTCCAGACGTTCCTTGACCCGCACCAACTCTTCACACAGCGCGCCGAGCACCGAGCCCATGGCGTTGCGGTCCGGGCCGGCCAGGCGCGCGCGCTCGGCATCGACCACGGTGCTGTCGGGCAAGGCTTCATCCAGGCCGTAGCGTTCCTTGAGGCTTTGCATGCGCGGCGTCGGCCGGGTGACTTTGGCGATGTAAAACAGCAGGCTCTTGAGCAGTTGATCCGGCGCCGGGGTGTTGATCCCTTCGATGCCCTGGATCTGCAGGCGCTTGAGTACCTTGTCGCAGCTCTTGAGCAGGCTGCGCAACGCCGGGCTATTGGCGATGACGCCGGTGAGCATGCCTTCGGCCAAGGCCGAGGTGACTTGCCACAACGCCAGCAACGGCGCGCCATGGCACAGCGCTTCGAGTTGGGCAAAGACCCGCGCCATGTCTTCCAGGTTGCTGGGGCCGTGGTCCTCACGCAGTAGCCCGGCCAGCCCTTGTTGCAGCATTTGCCGCCACTGCTGCAGTTGCTCGGCAAAATCGGCCGGCGCACGCTGGGCCAGGGCATCCTCGGGCAACGGCGCGATCACCAGCAGTTGCGGGCTGAACAGGCTGGTTTCCGAGAGCAGGCTTTTGCCGTGCACGCTGCGCAGGTCATTGAGCAGCGGCAACACCACCAGCGGCAGGTCGCGCCGCGCACTGTGCACACGGTCCAGGTACAACGGCAGCTGCCCGAGGGCCTGTTGCAGCAAACGAATGCCTTCTTCACGCTGGCTGACCCGCCCCGCTTGCAGGGCCTGGGCCAGGTGTTCCATTTCTTCGGCGAGCAGTGCCGCGCCGTAGAACTCGACCATCTGCAGGGCGCCGTGGACCTGGTGAATGCCCGCAAGGCACTGCGCGAGGGCTTGCTCGCTGGCGTCGTCGGCAAAAGTGTCCAGCGCCGCACGGGCCTGTTTCAGGGTGTCGGCGATCTCGCCCTTGACCCATTCGAGGGCGACGTAGTCGTGCCGGTCAACCATAACGACTCCCGAGTGAGTTAACACCGCAATGGAAATGTGGGAGCTGGCTTGCCTGCGATAGCGCAGTATCAGTCGCCACTTCTATCGACTGGCCCACCGCTATCGCGGGCAAGCCCGCTCCCACAGGGGTTTTGTGCAGGCTTTTAAGCGGCATTTCATTCATTGGTCTTGCGCACGGGCGGCAAGGTGAAACCCGATACCGAACGGCGCAACTGGCTGGCCATTTTGGCCAGGTTGCCGATGCTCTCGGCGGTGGCCGTGGAGCCCGATGAGGTCTGGCTGGTGATCTGCTGGATCACGTTCATGGTCAGGGAGATCTGCCCCGCCGACGAGGTTTGCTGCTGCGCGGCGTTGGAGATGCTCTGGATCAGCGCGGCCAGGGTCTTGGACACCCCTTCGATTTCTTCCAGGGCCACTCCGGCGTCCTGGGCCAGCCGCGCGCCACGCACCACTTCGGTGGTGGTCTGCTCCATGGAGATCACGGCTTCGTTGGTATCGGTCTGGATCGCCCGCACCAGGTTCTCGATCTGCCGGGTGGCCGCCGACGAGCGTTCGGCCAGGCGTTGCACTTCATCGGCCACCACGGCAAAGCCGCGCCCGGCATCGCCGGCCATGCTCGCCTGGATCGCGGCGTTGAGGGCGAGGATGTTGGTCTGCTCGGCAATGTCGTCGATCAGGCTGACGATATCGCCAATCTCCTGGGATGACTCGCCCAGGCGTTTGATGCGCTTGGCGGTGTCCTGGATCTGTTCGCGAATGTTGTCCATGCCGTGGATGGTGTTGTGCACCACCTCGTTGCCCTTGTTGGCGATCTCCACCGACCGTTCGGCCACGGCCGAGGACTCGGCGGCATTGGCCGACACCTGGTCGATGGATTGGGCCATCTGATTGATCGCGGTGGAGGCTTCGGCGATCTGCTGGGCCTGGTGTTCCGAGGCCTGGGCCAGGTGCATGGCGGTAGCCTGGGTTTCCTGCACGGCGCCGGCCACTTCACCGGCGGTGAGGTTGATGGTCGCCACCAGGTCGCGCAACTGGTCCACCGAATAGTTGATGGAATCGGCGATGGTGCCGGTGAAGTCTTCAGTCACCGAGGCGGTCACGGTGAGGTCGCCGTCGGCCAGGTCTTCGATTTCGTCCAGCAGGCGCATGATCGCGTTCTGGTTGCGTTCGTTTTTCTCGGCGGTTTCACGCAGTTGGCGATTGGTTTCGCGCACCATCACCAGGCCGATCAGGATGATTGACGCCAGCGCCAGCAAGCCCAGGACATAGCCGCCGATGGTGTCGAGGGTGCGCCCGCCCGCCAGGTTTTCAAAACCGGTGGCCAGGTGCGAAGCCTCATCGAGCAGGGTCTGCGAGAGGCTGAAGATATTGCTCGCCGAGGCGCGCACCTGGAACAGTTGCGGCGATGTTTCGAGGATTTCATCCACGGAGCCCGAGACAAATTCGAACAGCTCGGCAATCTCCGCCAGGCGCGCACGGGCGTCGGGGTCTTGCACCTCGCTGATCTTCAGGCCAGCGCTGCCCTGGAGCATACCGGCCAGGACCTGGCCAAAACGGTTGGCATCGCGGCCAAAGGCGTCGGCGGCCTTGACCGCCGTGTCATCCCCGGCCAGCACCGTGTTGACTGCTCCCAAAATGCGCTCGGCCAACAACGATTGGCGCTGGGCCACGGCCACCTGGCTGGCAGGTGCACCGCGCTGCAGCAGGATCTCGACTACCTTTTCTGACTCCAGCTGCAATTGCGGCACGGTTTCGGCCAGGGTCGCCGCCACTTGATGCAGGGACAGCACCGTCTGCTCACTGGCCAGGATCACATCGGTGTTCTTCAGCAAGGCTTCCCAATCATGCTGCACGGCGCGCATTTCGCTGCGCACGGCACTGGGCGCGGCGGGCAGGCCGGTGGCCGGGTCGCCTTTTTTCAGGTAGCCCCAGCGCTGGGCAAAATCATTGCGCGCCTCGCTCAACAGCCTGAACGCGGCGGCCTTGCCGGCCGCCGCCTCGGTGGCGTTCTTGGCAATGCGCTGGGACAGCACCCGCAGCTCGCCGGCGTGGCCGATGTACTGCTTGTCATAGGTGGACTGGGTGTTGAGGTACGCGAAGTTGGCGAACAGCAGCATGATGAAGATGATCAGCGCAATAAACAGCACGATGATCTGCGAACGGCTACGGGAGGCTTCCTGCGGTTTGACGGGCGTGGCGGTGCTCATGCGGCAACATCCAGAAAGCCCGGGGCCTGGGCCAGGGCGAAAGGGCTGAAGACCTGCCACAGCGGCTCGCCGCTGAACTGGCCTTGGATAAATGCAGCGCTGGCGGCGGGCACACTGGCGGATACCGGGCGCAACAGGTCCTGGGCAAAATGCTGCAGGCCGACCACTTCATCCACCAACAGGCCGACAAAGGTGTCTTCGTGTTCAATCACCAGCACCCGGCGCTGCTTGCGTGCGGTCGACAGCTCATAGCCGAAAAACCCGCAGAGGTTGATCACCGGCAGCAAGCGCCCGCGCAGGTTGGCCACGCCCCGGACCCAAGGCTTGACCCCGGGCATCAGGGTGCAACGCGGCTCATGCAGCACTTCGGCAACTTCGCCCATGGGCGCTACATACCAGTGCCCGCCCAGGCGAAAGCCGATGCCGCTCCAGCTGTGCGAGCGGGTTTCCTGGGACGGCAGGTCAGCGGCCAGCAGGCGGCAGCGGCGATCGATGTCCAGCAGCAGCTCAAAGGCGGTTTGCGACTCGGTCATGGGAGCGTGCCGTCAGGGTTTGAGCACCGAGTTCAGGACTTCGATCAGCTTGTCTTCTTCCACCGGCTTGGTCAGGTACGCCTTGGCGCCCTGGCGTGCGCCCCAGATCTTGTCGGTTTCCTGGTCCTTGGTGGTGACGATGATGATCGGGATGCCGTTGGTTTCCGGCTCCTTGGACAACTGGCGCGTGGCCTGGAAGCCATTGAGGCCGGGCATGACGATGTCCATCAACACCGCATCGGGGTTTTCCTGGCGGGCCAGGGCCACGCCGTCGGCGCCATTTTCGGCCTTGAGGACCTGGTGCCCGTGCTTTTCCAGCATACCGGTCAGTTTGTACATTTCAGTCGGCGAATCGTCGACGATCAGAACGCGTGCCATGGTTTTCCCCACTACATTGGTTGACGCAAGCCCTGGAGGCTGGGTCAATGTGCTTGTTCTACTGCGGCGAAACCCGGCACATAGGCCTTGATCGCACTCAGCAGTTCTTCCTTGCTGAAAGGCTTGGTCAAAAATTGATCGACGCCGACGATGCGCCCCTTGGCCTTGTCGAACAGGCCATCCCTGGACGACAGCATGATCACCGGGATGTCCTTGAACGCCGGGTTGTTCTTGACCAGGGCGCAGGTCTGATAGCCATCCAGGCGCGGCATCATGATGTCGACAAAGATGATGTGCGGGTGATGGTCAACGATCCTGGCCAGGGCATCAAAACCGTCGATGGCCGTGATGACTTCGCACCCTACGTTCTTCAACAGCGTTTCAGCGGTGCGGCGAATCGTTTTCGAATCGTCGATCACCATCACTTTCAAGGCGTTGGAATGCTGTTCCATATCTGCTCTACCATCGCCACAGCGAATCGGTTTTCGGTGTGTACTGCCGGATGCTGCCTGGGACGAGCGCCAAAACCCTTGCCGTGCAAGGGCCGACACGCCATGGCAGCCTTTTTAGCACAGACTGGGGAGGCAATCTATCGGCCGACCGGCAAGGTGGTTTTTCCTTGACCCACAACAGCCGCAGCGCCACTCTGACGCCACTTTTATGCGCCCTTATTTGCTAGAGGAAATCCCCCATGAGC
>Ga0265296_1001174_pt1 | contig 31748 bp, 32 predicted proteins | sample MunlanPumphouse1_FD_189073 | JGI IMG/M metagenome (GOLD analysis project Ga0265296, IMG submission 189073) | Groundwater microbial communities from a municipal landfill in Southern Ontario, Canada - Pumphouse #1 | ecosystem: Environmental > Aquatic > Deep subsurface > Groundwater | place... | reverse complement strand
GCTCGCTCGAGCTGGAGCAGGTGTTTGTCCCGTTCGTGGACGAGAATAAGGCCAAGAAGATCACCCATGTGGAAGATGTTGGTATGCAGGCACGCGTATCTCCGGTTGTCTTAAAGCCCAAAGCCATCGTCATCATGGGCGGGCTCTCGATGCCCAACGTACCGGTGAAAGCAGAGCAGGTGAAAGCGGTAATAGCAAAGCATCCCGGTACAGCGGTGATTGGGGTCTGCTTCATGCACATGTTTGAGAAAGCCGGGTGGCTTTCGGTCGTATCGTTCGATTGCCTGATCGATGCGAACATTGATCCGGTTGAGGTTACGAAATAATCCTGGATCTTTTTAAAAATAAAAAATGAAGAGCAGGAGCATCTTTTTACCCCTGCCCCGTTTGTTCTCACTACGGTGCCTTACCACTCCATATGGTCGAGCACCCGGTCCCACACTACGAGGAGCCCGGGGATGATCACATAGGCGAGCAGTCCTGCGCCGAGGAACGCTCCGGCGATGATGAGTTCGTTGTACATTTTAGTATATCAACCCTTACCGGTATATCCCTGATTTACTCGTTTTTTAACCCCCATGGGTTACAGGTCATACAGGTAAATGGCTTCAATCCAATAGGGTCTGTTAAGGCCGGTTTTTTCCTCACCAAAACCTTTTATTTCACGATTTGCGCGATATTTTGGTGTATTTCTAAAATCCTCCCGGAAAAACCCCCGTAAGGCCGGCCAAAAAGGATGAAAATGGCCAATCCAAGCCCCTATTGAGCCCGGATTGGTGCATGTATCAGGGTTTGATCGGAAGGTCGTTTTATTCATTCTTTCAAACTCCATGGGTTACAGGTCATACAGATAAATGGATTCAATCCAATAGGGTCTGTTAAGGCCGGTTTCTTCCTCATTAAAACCATTAATTTCACGATTTGCGCGATATTTTGGCGTATTTCTAATATCGTCCCGGAAAATCCTCCAATACGGCCGGTCAAAAAGGATGAAAATGGCCAATCCAAGCCTGAATTGAACCCGGATAGTTGTATCCCCCTGAGGGTGATCATATGCAGAGTGGGAAAAATATGGTATTATCCTCTCACCTGTACATAATATGGGCAGAGAAAACCCGAACGGGGGACCGATACCCGGGGTGCCTCCGCAAGAAAAACGGATGGGGCCCCGGGAGGGATTGGTTTTTCCGGATCCTGCAAAGAGGACCGGACTGGCGCTCCAGCGGCGGACATCTCGATAATCCGGTCATCCATAATTAGGAAAAACTGCCAGGCTCCCCACGGTGCCAGGATCCACAACTCGCGCTGTACCAAAGTGGGCAGTTGCTGTGTACGGATCTCTGTGATCTCACTTTTGAAAATCATGGCGATTTCCTTTGGTTCCCGGATACACGAGCGAACCCGTTTTACTTTAACCGCTACAACATCATTTGGACGGATGATGTAGAGATCAAACGGGGATTTTTTTAAAGGATTGTTCTCTATGACTACTCCACGTTTTGCCGCAACACCCACTCCTTCCTCTATTGCCCGTAAGGACGGTCGTCCCCTGGTCATAAGTTCTCACTCCCGCACCCGTTATCACTGTTGTCAATCGGCTCGTGAGCTGGTGATGGGCTCATTCCTCCTCCGGGTTATCAGGATCTTCTTCCGGATCAACGGGGATTTTCCGTCTCTTATGGTGAGCAGGCCAGACATCCCAACCCAGGAGTTCGGTCTTCCGGATTACATCTCTTACCAGATTGAATGGTTCGTCCTCACCATTGCACTTTTCATTGTTGTTCTCTCGTCCGGCCCCGTCCACACCGGAAGCTGCCGCATCCGTTATGGACACCTCGTTCGAAGGTCCGGCAATGCCGGTTTCCCTCCGCTCCGGGATCTCAAAGGATCCCTTTGCTGCATTTTCCTGTTCATTGGTTGTCATTTTTTTACTCACGGTTGTTTTTCTTTGAGACAATTCCTGTTCGAGAGCATCCGCTCTTCTTTTTCTCAATCGAATACGCTGTTTCGGGGTTTGACCGGGTAGAGCCGTAGCTCTTTTGTAACGGTCAGGGCCGTTTTTTATGTACGGCAGGTAACCTGTCAGAGCATTATAACGAAACTACCGGATTCACCAGATACGGCGATACTAACAATTACCAAAAAATGTGTAGAGCGAAAAGATGGGCGCATGGTGGCTTGTCAGCCTGTACCGCTTTCCCGCTTTGAGTGCATTACCCGATCCTGTTGGTACAATGAGTCTGCTGGTTCTGGCACGGCTTTTTTGTGTGGGCATGTACTTCGTTATGGCAGTTCCTATTTTTGCAATGCAGGCTGCCACAATCTCCTTTGCCCTCGTTCTCTGTCGTGCGATGAATTCTCTGATCATTGTAGTGAAAGGATAAATGATTCATGACCTATTTAAGCAGAGTGGGTGACTGCGGGAATTTTGGTAGTTTATCGGCCATTCCGGGTTCAGGGATTGCCCGGATTGAGCCGGAGTCTGAAAGTTAAGTACGGGCGCGGCGCGGGTGGAAACAAATGCCGGTTTTACGGGCAGATTTTTGGTAAAATTATGATTACTGCATGAGACGTGCCGCAAATACACGCGGGTATTTTTGCTGCCATAACTCCAGTACTTCCGAAAGTAAAACAACTTGCGCGAATGGGAAATCTTTACCTTCAATGTTATCAAGAGAAAAAGGTAAGAGCGACCTCATTATTCAGCACGGTCAGCGGTCGTTGCAGTGTGCGGACTTGTGGACACCAGCTTATTTTTTGATGTAATCCCGGAATAATTTCATAGAGATTACTCCAACATTTTTATTATATTTTCAGGATTTTTTCCATATATCCCGGCTAGTTTTTTCGTGTTCGTGGTAATGGCAAGAAATGAGGAATAGTGCGACCGTATGCGGGAATGGTAGTATATCGCAAGGAAGAACAGGACGATGCTGATGGTAAAACCAAGATGTACGAAGAACGATGAAGACGTGATCTCACCGGTAGTAAGTTGCAGGTATTCCCCATAGAGAACACCCGTTGACGAAACAGGGATCACGAGTAATACCAGTACCTTCTGAAGCCAGAGCGGAAATGATGGAACATTCTTACGGATTTCCACTGTTGAGATCGTGTCCTTCCGGATTATAACCGGCCGATGAAGAGCCCTGTGGATGATGAGCGTGTCCTGGGTAATTTCAAGACGGGCCTTTTTATGATCCTGATATACCATGTCAATTACTACTGACAGGATAAGGCCACAAAACAGGATGCCGGCCAAGGGGAGAAAACCTGTCTGAACGATAAGGCGAAGAAACACGGTGATACCAATGATTCCCATCACCGATCCGATGAAAAATGGCAGTGAAATGCCCGTTGATCCATAATCAACGATTACCTCATCGTTCACGTACGCGCCCGGTGTTGGCAGGATGTGAGAATTCATATCTCTCCAGTGAGGCTCCTTCCTGACCGGAATCACTCTCTGGTTCGGGCACCAGCCGAGGTACTGTTTTATCGTTTCAGCTAACGTGACACCCATCAGGAATTTCACCTCTCCTCAACTCTTTACGGACCCCTCAGGCATCCGGCCGGTCATTCCATACGTGTAAAGATTCACCGTAGCGATACCCGCTACTGTTGAGACGATAAACACCAGACCGCACAGGGCAAGCATGAACAGGATCGCAGCTGCTATCCACACATCTCCGGGATACCAGAAGAGCAGCATGTCGGGTGCAATAAAACCATAGACGATACTAAAGAGCAGGGAGGTGAGTGCAATCGTAAACAACACAACACCAAGGATAAGGAAACAGACAATCGCTTCACTCCAGACCTTCTTCATCAGGGCTGCGGATCCTGTAATTGCTTCGGGTAGGCGTTTTTTCTCAAGAACCAGCAGCGGGACAACAAACAGGGTCAGGACAACCAGAAGCAGGTTGATTCCTGAAAGGATCAGTGTAAAGGTGAGCCCGTTCTGGATAGCAAATGTCCCGGCAATGGGGCCGATGTGGTAGAATTCCGGCAGGAGAATGAAACCAAAGGGGAACTGATGGAACAGAGGATACAAAGCCATACTGATCTGTATATACCCGAAATACAAGACGGAAATGAAGAGACCGGTACCGAGAGACGCCACGATTACTGACCAGTCCGAAAGAGGTCTCAGGTACTGCTTTGTCCGGAACAACCCTTGCCGGAAGGAGACTGCCCTGCCCTCTTCTGGCGAAGTACTCATGATAAGCCCGGCCAGAAGAACGTTTAAGCAGAATACCGTAATGAGCTCGATAACAAATATCAGGATTAGCCAGTGCGGGAATCCTAATGTATTGTACATATCCGGACCAAGAAGATAAAGCACGTATTGGGCGATGAACATGAATGCCATCACGATACCGGTCAAGAGAGAGAACCAGAGCAGCTGCCTGTTCCGGATCAGGGTTTTTGTTCCTGACAGGGCGACTCCAATACCTCGAATGATTCGTCCCGATCCCCCGGCCCCGCCATCAGGCTGAGCGGGATGCATTGTTTCAGGCGGGACCATAAGGACCGCCGGTGCCGTGCGCATTGCCGGTGCGTTCGGGCACCAGCCAAGCCATCCACGGATTACTTCAGATAAATGGAATATCATAAGTACTCAATACCCTCCTGTTTTCCCATAAACCTCGTCGACAAGGTTCCTTTCTTCCCATAAGTGTAAAGGCCGACGATCGCAATCCCCAGAATTGTTGAGCCGATAAAAAGTAAGACGAGCATCACCAGCATATAGGCAACTACAATGGCACCCGCTGTTCCCGTACTAAACCCGATCGCAATCATGGGGATCAGGGAAGTAAACAGGATAGCAAACACAATCAGGAAGAAGAAGATGAAACAGACAAGCATCTCGCTCCATGTCTTCCTTAACAGGGACAATGATCCCCTCACTGCGCTGACCAGGCTTTCATTGTCAAGAACAATAAGCGGGATAACATACAGAGTAAGGACATAGAAAACTGCCAGGAATGCCATAGTAATGAAAATTATGCCCAGGTTTCCGGGTGAACCGTTCGTTGGTGTGGAAGAGTTTATGATATACGCGAACGTGGTTCCGATGAGTGTCCCGATCATTGCCCAGATTCCAAGAGCCCGCAGGTGCTTCCCAGCGAACGCAAGGCCGTCACGGATGGTTGCGGCCCGACCCGAAAGGATGAGTGAAACCGATACGATGAGTGCTGCCAGGAGATAATAACTGATGGAGGTACTGATCAGACCGGTGGTGAATGTCATGATAGTCCAGAGCAATGAGCCCTTAGCGATTAGGACAGGAGCAGAGCTGGTCACGAGATTTGTTCCCGGAAACAAAGGAGTGCCTGAGATGAACTGGAGGTACAGGCTCGATACGAGACTGAAGATCATCACTATGCCGGTCATGAGAGAGAACCAGAGCAACCTCGTGTTCCTGATCAGGATTCTTATGCTTCCCGTTGCTAGTTTTATCCCACGATCGATCCGTCCCGATCCACCGGCTCCGCCATCAGGTTGTGGCGGATTAATAGTGACCGGGGGTGTTGCGACAACCGGCGGTGTTGCGCGCATTGTTTGCACATTCGGGCACCAGCCGGTATATTTCCGAATAATCTCTGAAAAATTCAGGGTCATGTGTATTCACCGTTAAGAGTGATTATGCCGGCTCTTCTTCTCCCGTGCCTGTTCAATTGCAGTCTTCAGCGCTTCTGGCTCATCGGTACCGATCCGGAATGTTTTCCCGGAAAACAACAGGATTTCCACGGCGTGAAGCCCGGATACGTTGTAGAGCGAGCCGTGTGGTGTCCAGCGGATGCCCCAGCCATAGTACCAGGGATTGATAACCGTGGTGACCGAGGCAATCTCTGGTATCGGCCAGTTTTTCTGGATCAGTCCTATCGGCCCGAAACGGAGCCGGAGGATATCAGCATCTGCCGATACTGTCAGCGTGGAACAGATCGCGAGCACAAAAGCCATGATACCAAGAACGATGACGGAAACCCAGACAATGCCGAACAGGTACATGGTAGTGAGAATAAGGATGATGGCGGCGGATACCGCACCGATGATGAGCGTTCCCCGCTGGGTGTGTTCGTATCTCCCTCCCCAGGGTATGTCGGATCGTTCGGCTCCCGAGGGTCCGGGATTTTTTACAACCGGGCTGCCAGTAAGGAAAACGGATCCTGCTCCGTCGCGGTTCTTTGCGTTCATGGTATGCCCGTTCGGGCACCAGCCCATCCATTCACGTATCACTTCGGAAAAACGTACCATTATGCGATCTCCTTCACTTTTGTAAACAGTTCTTCAGCCATTTTCGTCGGATCGGCGGTCTTTTCTATTCTGATACTGAGCTCGGTTGCGTAATCCCAGAGCAGCTCTATGCACTCGGTATACCGCTGGCACGTACCGCAGTTACCGTCATGCTCGTACCAGACCTGCATCCCGTGCTTATCGGAAACGAAGATAATTGCGGGAGTCTTAAAAGGTATCGATTGCCCGAGCAGGATCCCCCGTTCCGCATTGATCTTTTCTATCGCGATCTGGTTTGCGTGCGCCATATCCCGGAGTGCGGATTCTATCTTCTCATCCATGGTAAGAAGGGCCTTGGATACCGCTTGCCGGGAGATGCCCAACAGATGTGCAATCGTAATATTGGAAGAGCCGTTACGTCGCATCTTCCAGAATCCGAACTGCTTATCATTCATTGGCAGAAGCATAAGTCAACGTATGCATGTTGACTATATAAAAATTCCTGAAAGCGACCGATGCCCGCTAAAAGAGCTGAAGAAGGGATGGATTGTCGTCACCGTTTTTTTATAATGCATTCATGTACAAGTCCTTCGGGGAACACGAATCGTGATGATAAAAGGGGGATTGGTGAAACATCCAATGGATATTTCTGCTGATATTCACGTGATGGAAAAAATACCCTGACAGGATTGGAAGATCCCATTCATATCCTTACTGCGTGATCGGTCGGTTATCCTGTTCGTGGCTGTGGAAAAAGAGAAGTTACTCGTCCTCATCCTTTTCATCCGGTTTTCGTTTCATCGCATACCATGCCCCTGCTGCCACAGCGACAATTGCAATGAACACTATAGTGAGAACTACCGGATCGAATGAGAACCCGATCGTCCGCGGCCCCGCCGCCATTTCTCCCTTCGGAGCGGGGAGTAACGTATCAGATACCCTGACCTCGACATGGATAGGTGTCGGTGTTACGGTGTTTGGTGACGGCATTGTTTGATTTGCGATGGCGGTCAGGTTGAGTTCACGACTTGTGGTAAACGGACCTGCCTTCAGATTGTCATCAGGACCTGCGGCGCTGATTACCGGCACAACCAGACACATCGCAATCAGGAATACGAGAATGAAAAATACTGCTGTATTGTTTTTAATGCGGACCACATCCCATAATGACTCTAATCGATCTGACCAAGAGGTTTGTGGTCGTAAAAAAGATGATGTGGCGGGTCAGGATTATTCAACAATTTACCTCCGTAATCATCCTCACAAACTGCTGATATGTCCGGGTCCACAACCCGGGCCAGCCCCCGGATTTCAGCAGGAACCGGGAAAAGTGGTCTTCCTTCCAATTACGGATTAACTCAGTCCTTTCCGGAATTGTTAAAAAAAATCTTGATATCAAAAAAAAGGATCTTTTTTTAATTAATACTACTTCCCATCATAACCGCCGATTCCGGTACATCGAATTCCTGACCGGAACCGATGTTCCGGTATTTGCCCGTTGCTTTCACGCTATAGGGATTGCCAGTCGTAGAGAAGGGCACGACAAATTCCCCATTGACGCTCTCCTGCCGGTAAGTGAAGTTTCGTCCGGTATTGGAGACAAGGTTCAGTTCAATTATTCCGGTCCCCTTGATGTGTGCCCCTTTGACATACTCAAAGACCTTTACGTATTTTAGATCCGGCGTCTTTGCATTGAATACATTCTTTGGGGATTCATGGATCAGCCGGTAGTGGCGTAGTGCCGGAACATCTTCCACAGGATCAACCAGCGACGGACTCATAGCAATCGCATGATAACCTTTCTCTGCCTTGAGATTGTATTGCCCGGCCCGAAGTTTGGCATCCGATGCATTCATCGATTCTCCATTAACAATTAACGGCAGTGACAAGTTGGTGACACCCGGATCGACATATTCAAGATAATAAACACCGGTCGCCGGAGTCATCGATCCATCAAAGTTGTGAAGCCGTGAAACCATGGTCAGATAATACTGCACTGTATTCATAAGTCGTGGTTCCAATCGGTTTGGATCATTCTGGGCAGGGACAAACATGGTTTTCATGTAGGGATCTGCAGCAAGCGACGGATTATTCCACGTTGCCATAGCAGGGAATTTGCCGGTATCCATCTCGATATCCGTCACCACGTACCGCGTACCGAGTTTGTCCAGCATCGTATTGGCTTTTTCTTCGGATGTTGAAACGAAATATGCAGCAGCCCCGGCATCGCCAGTTACACCCTGCTGGAACGGGTTGGCATTGGGAATTCGTTTTGAAATGTAGGTAATCATATGCCCGTAATCCCACCAGGACATGACACCATATGCTTTTTCGGGATAATGGAACGTCTTGGGATCGTAAATCGTAAAATAATCCAGACCGGTTTCCGGGGAATTGTTCCCCAACCACTCAAGTGATTCCCTCCAGTCTGCGTTCATGCTGAAGGGATTGTTTATCGAATTGGTGTAACTGTAGGATGCGGAAGAATATGCAAAGAGAATTCCTGTTCCTGCGGTAAGAATAGCAACGAGAACAATAAGATAGGTGAAGGCAGGAATCTTTTCGGGTTTCCCCAAATTTTTCTTATGGTGCTTTCCTTTTGGGGATTTTTCTATTAGTTGTTCATTTGTTTCTGACAGGTGAATGTTCTTCCTGCCACTAACGATTCTCGGATAAATTTCCGACCAAACCCTGTTGAAAACAAAACTCACGCAGACTGCTGACATGAGGGCGATATTTATCGCAAGGTAATATTCGTACCGGACATGCTGCCATGTCGAGAGGAACATAACAAGCGACCAGACCAGTGCAAAGACCTGGGCGGGATGCTCATCTTTCCCGTTATTGTAGAGCATGACCAGTATGCCCCCGACGAACAGGATGAACCCGTAATTGAACGACATCCACGCATGATCGAGCGACCAGCCTCTTGCTTCCAGCACGGTTTCGGTAACCGGTTGCTGGCCGAAAAAGGCGAAAAGTGAGGAAATGAGAAGGTTATAGATCTGGGGTGCTGCGAGATACAGGATTCCTGAAAAACAAATTGCACCGGCAAGAAGCACTGCGGGATACCAGATTTTTTCCCGCCCTTTGAGATAATTCGCTAACCCGTACAGTAATACCGTACCTCCAATAAGTCCGAGATAGGCATAAACGTGACCAATCGAATAAGTGGACAGACCAAGGCCCGGGTCTTTTAAGCCAAAGAGGAGCAATCCGATTATCGCCACGACAAAAACGGTTACGTTTATGATCAGGAGATATTCACTGGTACGGTTGCGGTAAACATCGATGATAAACTGGATAACGGTAAATATTCCCACAATCAGGGCGAAAAGGATCATCGTCGGCATTACAAAAAGGCCGAGGAGATAACTGATACCGGTGAGTAATGCGAGAAAAAGGATTTTCTTATAACTTCCAAAATCCCTGATATCAATTTTTGCGTCTTTATCAGAAACAATCGCATAGCTGTACATCAGGCAGAACAGTGTTGAGAAGAGCACTTCTGCGATATGGTGATCGATGTAGCCATACCATGACACCGTGTAAAACTGGCCGGATACGACCGCGGTAAATCCTGATGCCAGAAGTCCTGTTTTCCAGTCACCAAAGACCTTCCCGATGAAATACATGAGTACGACGATTACCGCAGCCATTAAGGGTGGTACAAGGAGACCTATGCTGATGATTTCCGGGCGGGTGGTGGCACCGATGATAAGGCAACAGATAGCGATAATCGTCGGGAACAGCGGACCCCAGTAAATATTCGTCCCATGGGGGTAGTTGGTCATGGCCTCGAACCAGCCGTAGCCCGGGAAGTTTGCAAGGATCAGTTCAACCTGGCGGAGATTATAGAGGGGGTCATCCATTGCAACCATGTCGAGGATATCGGTATTCCCCATGTGGAACATCGGGATGAGGCGGAGCCAAAGCGCAAAGAGCGAGAGAAAAATGACGAGACCGGCTATCAGATAGTTCCGGGGGTTTTTAAAATCCAGATTTATCATGGACACATCCGTTTTGTTAATAGAATGGTTATGCGGATACAATTATTTCAAAATGTGTTTTTAAAAAGGATGGGAAAATTTGGGAGTCGCGCTAGACTTTCGACCACCAGAACCTATTGCAACCCTCTTCTAACTAAAAGCGGTGCTCGCTATCAATGACGACGAATTCCCGGTTGAAATTAACTTAAAGGGATCGAATATACAACACCTATTCTTTCTTTTCCTGAATCCTCCTTATCAGATTTATCATAAAAGCTTCGCCCTCATCGGAATTCAACCATTCAATAATCTGATATTTCCAACCATTTCTATGATTCTCAAAAAATGTGCGTAATGCCGCGGTGATTATGTCATTTCTTGAAGAATATTCTCCGTCCTCAATTGCGGTATTGATTTTTAGTAACAGGTCATGGGGACATTTATACGAAATTTGTTCTTTTGGTTTACCCCGGATAGACGGCATTTACATAAGAATGCAATGGAAGTGTTAATTCTTTTTGTAATTCTAAAGAGGTTCAAGAGAACTTATTTAATATAGTAGATTTTAAATAGATTTATTGAAAATGGCGGTTCCGGACACGTTGACCACCTACGAATACTGGATGACGAATCAAGTCATTGCATGAAAAAAGAACTATTCGATACCAGAAGACGGGTCAAATGAGTGCAGTTAGAAAAAATATTAAATAAATATTCGTGTGAGCCCCCAGATGATCTCGATCCTTTACGTTGATGATGATCCGTACCTGCTGGAACTCGGCAAACTTTGTCTCGAAGACACGGGAGAATTTCATATCGATACCGTAGAATCGGCCCGGGATGCACTCGATATTCTTCAGCACCGGGATTATGATGCTGTTATATCCGACTACCAGATGCCGGAAATGGATGGCATAGATTTTTTGAAGATCTTGCGAAAAAAAAATCCAACGCTCCCGTTTATTATTTTTACCGGTAAAGGCCGGGAAGAAATTGCGATAACTGCGTTTGAGAACGGGGCAGACTTTTATCATCAGAAAGGCGGAGATCAGGATACCCAATTTGCTGAACTATCGCACAAGATCCGGAAATCCGTGGAACAATTCCAGACAAAACTGGCACTCAGGGAAATCATGATCCAGTTCCATGACTATATTAAGACCGCTTCAGACCATATCAGGATTCTTGATAATGATGGCATGATCGTATGTGATTCCCTATCAACATCGCATATACTCGGGTATCCTGAATATTTTTTAACCGGGAAATATGCGATGGATTTTATTCACCCGGAAGATCGGGAGACCATCATAACTGCTTTTAACCATGTCCGGAACAGAAAAAATCCCGGAATACCAATCGATTTCCGAATTCGCAAGGCAGACGGGGTGTATATCGGTGTAGAATTGATTGCCATGAATATTGTCAGGGTAAATGGTGATGAGGGTTTCGTTGTCACCACCGTGACAACCTCTGAAAAAAATGTGCCGGGCTGGAATTAAGCGCTGATGAAAAATTAAACACCGACATTAAACGATACGGCTTTACGGGGAATATTCTGGAAGTAAAAATGAAAGATCACATGATGAAAGGATGGCAATCGAAACCATCGTGAGATCCTCCATGAAAGATAACGTGTGTAAGCCCCCGACATACATGATTACAGTACTCTACGTTGATGACGAACAGCACCTGCTGGATATCGCCAAGGTATTCCTCGAACGGACCGGTAAGTTCCTTATTGATATTTCAACATCGGTTGCAGACGCACAGAAAAAACTCAAATCCATAAAATACGACGCGATACTGTCCGATTACCAGATGCCGGTTATGGACGGGATACAATTTCTCAAATTCGTCCGGGAACGCTATGGTTCAATCCCGTTCATCCTGTTCACCGGCAGGGGCCGGGAAGAAATTGTCATCCAGGCACTGGATAACGGCGCTGATTTTTATATCCAGAAGGGTGGTGATCCCAAATCGCAGTTCGCCGAATTGCAAAATAAGATCGAGAAAGCCGTCAAGGAGAAGACAGCCATCCGCGCCCAGAAGGAATCAGAACAGCGGCTGACCGATATCATTAACTTTCTCCCGGACGCCACGCTCGTCATTGACAGGTGGGGTTACGTCATCGCATGGAACCGGGCCATGGAACAAATGACCGGTGTTCCCGCATCGGATATACTCGGCAAAGGCAATTATGAATACGCACTCCCGTTCTATCGTATGCGCCGGCCGATCCTCCTCAATCTCATCCTCTCGTACGACATCGCAATTACCCACACCTACGAAAATATCCGGCAGGATGGCGATATGCTCATATCGGAGAAATTCATCCCGGACATTTACGGGGGGAAAGGAGCACACCTCTGGTTTGTTGCATCCCCGCTCTGTGATACTCACGGAAATATCGTCGGGGCCATCGAATCGATCCGTGACATCACCGGACAGAAAAAACTGGAACGGTCTGTCAGGGCCGGCGAGCGGCGTTACCACAATGTTTTCGATGCCGCAGCAGAGGCAATGATTGTCGTTGACCGTGATTCCGGGAAGATTCTCGATACGAACATGGCTGCCATGCGGCTGTACGGGTATACACGCGATGAATTCCGGTCCCTTCAATCCCGCGATCTGACTAAAGACAGAGAGCGAATGATACACGCCGACCGGGAAGGAATCCTGTACATCCCCGAGCGCCAGCACAAGAAAAAAGACGGCTCTTTGTTCCCGGCAGAAATCTCTGGTAATGTCTATCCCCAGAAAAAAAGGACAATCGCTATCATTAATGTACGGGATATTACGGAACGTAAGAATACGGAACGGGAACTTGCCCGAAGGAATGACGAACTCAACGCAGCTAATGAACAACTCGCAGCGACCACTGAAGAACTCCGGCAGAATTGCGAAGAACTTAGCAATAATCAGCGTCAGCTGATCCAGACCAATGATTTCTTAACGAGCCTGATCTCCGCCTCGCCATTTGCCATCATCGCATTCGATACCAGGGGTACAATCCTCAGGTGGAATACCGCAGCCGAGCAGCTGTTCGGGTGGTCCGAATCAGAGATGGTAGGAAAAACTCTCCCAAACATCCCCACTGAGAAAGTACCGGAATTCGAGGCATTTATCCAGCGGGTTCTTTCCGGAGAGGCCATTCCCGGTATTGAACTACAGCGCGTTACAAAAGACGGTTCGAACGTCGACATCCGGCTATTCGCGGCACCGATTTATTATGATGAGCAGACGATCGCCGGTGTCCTTGGCATCATCGAAGATATTACGGAGCAAAAAGCGACAGCAGAAGCACTCTTAGAGAACCGGAAGATTCTGCTCTGAGATCAGGAATAATCGCCGGAGAGGACGGGGAAGGAATAACCGATGAAGGTCCGCTTGCTCGGTCACCGGATCAAATACCCGGGCCAGCACCAAGCCTGCTATTACCACAAAAACAATCTTGAACGTTTTATTACATACTCATTTTGTTAAAAGAAAAAATACGAAAAGGGGCGTCATAATATATTAACATAAAAATTTAAAATTTGTTAGAATGTCAAATCAAAAACAGGTTAGATATATCGAAGAAGTCATCAAATCATTTTTAACAAGCGATCATTGGGGATTATCCCTGGCCCGGGATATATTATTGGTCATAGCAACAGTCGGCAGTATTGCACTCGTGCTTTTTTTAATTTGTGGAACATGGCCAGCGATTGTAACCATTGAATCCAGTAGTATGGATCCAAATATGAAAATTGGAGATCTCGTCGTCGTTGTTCAAAAAGACCGATATGGCGAGTTCCAGACATGGAACCAGGGAATTGTGAGGAACGAGAAAATATTTGGGGATTATGGGGACGTTATCATTTACAAACCGAATGGGATGACTAATGTCCGTCCCATTATACATCGTGCGATTTTTTTTGCGACAACCGATCCTATAACCAGTCTCCGGGGAAATAATCTGCGAGTGAATTATACTGCACCCCATGCCGGGTATATTACGTGGGGAGATAATAATCCGTATCCAGATCAATTCGGCAGTTTCGACAATATTGGCCCAATAGAACCCGTTCAGGATGAATGGATCATCGGAAAGGCACTTTTTTCAGTGCCGTTAGTCGGATATCTTCCGCTGCATATTATTGAAGTTACAATAATCATTGTTGCTCTTATGGCGCTTCACGAAGTGTACCTGCGTTCAAAGAAGAGGGAAAATAAAAAATAGAGGAGGAAATTGTTTCTATACTCTTTTGGTCACGAATTTGAAACCTAATAGCATCCCTACTACCTGATGAGTGGTCACTGGATTCATAATCCAACCTTCACTACGAACAGGGTCCAATACACTCTCTTCACCTGCATATTCTTTCCGAACTTGTCAAATAATGAGCGATTGTCAGAAGTAGGAAAGGGGGAGTGTTCAGCAGGGTCACCTTCATTCAGCTCCTCATCCCCTCGTGGCATTGATGAGCAACGGGAATGGTTCGAGATTAGTTCCCGGTTTTATCCCGAAAAAGATCCAGACTGGCGTGCACCGGTTTGGCGGCGTTGGTTGAGCTGATGCATCGGGAAGATGTGAATCGACATGGTACCCGAACTTCGCCCGGGTGATATGATACCCGTCCAGACTGCTCTGGATCGGGATGAGAAGATCCCGGGCCTTAAGTTTTTCAAAAGCCTCGTTAGCAGAGATGACCGGAATTTCCCCGGCATAGGTAAGGGTGCTCCAGTCTATTGAAAGATCCAGGATTTCCCCATCTTTTCCGAGCGAGACCGCGATCCCTGAACCCATGACTTGGGAGCCATTGACGTAATGGCTGTACGCGACCCGGGTATACTGCGGGTATTGTTCCTCGACCGTCCCGGTCTTGAGATTGTATTTATGCATGAATACCTGTTCGGTTCTCTCAAGGACCGCATCAGCCGGGAGACCCCCGTATTTTTCGAGCGCTTTTTCTGCCAGCCCGGGTGCTTCTTCTATCGAGGGGATGTGCTCTTTCACCATAAGAGTGGTTTCGTTCCCGATTGAGAATTTCCGTACGGATACAACCCGATAGTCCGGGACAGTTGTGGGAGACGCGGGCAGCGGAGCATCAAGAGTGATCGAGCGATCGTACACGATGGGACCGGGGGATGATCCTACCCGTGGCGGGGGATTCAGGCTGCTAACCAGCGAAAAACCAATCAGTATCGCTATAACGAGAACCAGGAGAGATATCCCGACGCCAACACCGATTGCGATGGACACTTTTTTAACCGGGTATTTCTTTTGAAGGTAGATTATCACGAGACAAAAAAGCATACCGATTCCCGCGATAATGAACGGTTCGGAAACTCCCGTTCGCCCGTACAGGATAATACTAAGAAAATATGTTGAAAAGATCAGGAATGTTAAAGCTCCGGTCATAAACGAGAGATTGTTTTCAGTGAATTTTTTCATCATAACCGTTCAGGCACATCCTCTTTGTTTTTCTGGTTCACTATCAGGTACCCGATGAGCAGAATTACCGGAATGACAATCAGGACAACAAGTTCTGCCCAGAATATCGTCCAGCCCAGCTCGGTTCGCATACTTCGCTGGCTTGAAAACACCGGAAGAATGAAAACGAATGCCAGGAACCCTATGGACAGGATACTCCACAGGATCCTCCTGCTTTCGTCTTTTAATAATAAAAATACCAGCAGCGCAGCAACAAACCCTTTTGAAAATAGGGCCACCCCGGCAAGCCACCCGTTGAGCTTAATCCCGAAGAACCAGTCCTCCCAGTTGATGACAAACACAAAGAAGAATCCCGCTGCTACGAGTGTGAGAAATAAAATGAGATAGAGGCTGATCAGGAAAGAAATATTTTTTTTGTCCATCACTTTCTCCTGAGGTTTTTAATTGCTGCTGATATGATGATGCACCCAATCGCGATGACAGGGAGTGCAGCCGGTATCGGTGCAGGTTGCGTGCCGGGAGGAGTGATCAGGGTCGTTGTCGGGACCGTGGGGGACGGCCGGGTCCCTGTTTCATCACTACCCGGTGCCGTAGCTTTCAGGTTCATCCCGTCAGGTTCGATATGTGCGTGAAGGTCGGTGAGGTTACTGTACTGCCGGACGTACACGGATACCGGCAGTTCCAGGTTTTTCCCATCCGACATCGACAACATGCGGTCAAACATCTTACCAGACATACGGATCACAGCGACTGGCTTATCCGGCGCGAGGTTATTTTCATAATGCCATGTTGGGGACGACGTGGAATTGGTAAAATTTGCCGAAAAGTCGAGATACAGGAGGGGAACAGTAAGAATGCCCGGCTGCTTTACCCCGGCGAACCGCTCGAACGTCTGCCCGGAGATGATGATGTTGATCATCTCCGACTCGGAAAGAGGAGTCGCCGGTTTTGAATCCTTAAAATATGATGGGGGTATACAATGAGCGGGAGCGCTTGGAACTCCACACGGATTTGGGGTGGCCTGAACATTGTTGGTCTGATTTTCCCCGGATACCATTGGCACCATCGCTAAACTTACGAGTACCAGTATCAGAAGGATGATGCGAAATTCTGGTATTTTCATATGAATCTCCTGGAGAATATGGCTGCACCGGCACAGATGACCAGTGCTGCAACTGAAATTATAGCCGGGAGGGGTACGGACCGTGAGGGGGATTGAGACGGCTCCTCATTCGTATGACTATAAACAGGTACAGGAATGGGTGGTACAAGCGTAGTCACGGGTTCGATAATAGTCGCATTGCCCCACCGGTTGAAAAAATACGTGGTATCAGATGTGCCGGCAGCAAAATACTTGCCATCTTTTGCAACGGATACATGGGATACCGATTTCGGTGTTCCATAATGCCAGAGTAACTTTCCCGTCTTATTAAAAACATAAACTCCATCTGCAGCACCCGCAATGATTACATTGCCGTCATCAGACATCCCGACACTGCGGAGGGAATACTCATATTTCCAGAGAAGTGTCCCGGTTCTGTTGAACAACCGGAGATAATATTGCGTGCCTACAGCAGTGAATTCCCCATCCGATGACACCGCCACGCTGGTAATATCCGGGCCGCTTTTCAGCTGCCACATCATTGTCCCGTTGCGGGTGAATGACGAGAGCTCGTAACCGGCGGCATTTACGATAGTTCCTGCATTCGAAGATATCCCGATGCTGTTAATCGCATGTCTCGTGGAATAATTCCAGGCAATTGTCCCGTCTTTTTCAATCGCATATATTCTATTGGCGGGTGTTTGAGAGTTGGCGATATGCACTCTCTCCATAATTGTTCCCCCGGCTACTGCATACGATCCATCGCCGGTAACAACCAGAACCCATGTTCTCCCTTCAGATTCATTTTGCCCGATGATGGTACCATTCCGGTCGAACGAATACAGTCCCGGGCTGCCGGAGGCATAGACTGAATTCCCGTCATCTGATATCGCAATCCGTTCCACCGTGTAATCGCGTGTGTATTCCCAGAGAACACTTCCGGTCCGGTTGAAAAAGAGAATTTCACCACCTGCATAAACCGATGGTGCATCGGGATTGAGGAATACGGCGCCGACATAATCCCCGCTTCTGGAGATTGCAATGGACCGGACCATTTTTCCTTCCCGCTGGAATGTCCAGAGGATCGTTCCGGTCTGATCATACATCCGGAGAATTCCGGTATCGGAACCCGAAACCACATACTTCCCATCACCGGAACATTGGACAAGCACATCACGAGTCCCGGTCTGATCTGACCATACAGGTGCCGGGGTATTTCCGGGGTCTGCTGCAATCACGGGCATAACCATTCCTGCCATCAGTAGTGCACCAAGAAGTACCATCCGGATAACACGATGTAATCGTATGATTAACCACGTCTCCGTTTCAGCTCGTTCCGGAACAGTATAATAGCACTTCCGGCGAGAATAACCGTAAACAGGATAAACAACGGGATGATACGTCCGGCTGGTGATGCATTCGTAACCGGATACGATGTCGTTGTTCCGGCAATCACAAAACCCCCATCACGGGTTACTTGGAGTGAGCGGGCACTTTCCCCGGACCAGCCGCCATAGGTCCTGTTCCAGAGCTCTGTCCCGGATCGATCCAGCCGGACGAGCCAGATATCGCCGCCCTTATCACCGATCATCGCATATCCGCCGTCCGGAACTTCAACCGCCAGTTCCGATCCTTTTTGGGCAAGGCTTCCGAAATCAAAGACATGGTGCCAGAGAACCGTACCGGATCCGTCAGTTTTCATAATCCATGGACCCACAAGAGAATCCGCGTTGATTGCATAGCCCGTGACAAGGAACCCCCCGTCCGATGTCGACAGGACCCCGCTTGGCTGAATATGCGTACGTTCGTCGAGCGGGCGGGACCATATTACTACTCCCTGGCTATCAAGCCGGATCAGCGTTGCCGAGCTCGAAAATGTATCAACCATGTACCCTTCCGTTGTTGCCAGCACTGCAACATACCCGCCATCGGATGCCTGGCTGATGCACGGGATACTATCCTGTCCGGAACCCCCGAATGTCCGGTTCCAGGTGACAGTTCCATCCGCTCCGGTTTTAACGATAACAGCATCCGGGGACCGGTGCTCCTTTGACGAGAAACTCCCGGAGATTAGATACCCGCCATCAGATGACCGGGTGATATACGCTCCTTCTCCCACTGGAAAATCCGGGATATCTTTCTCCCACAGTTTCGATCCGGTTGAATCGGAGCGGATGAGCCACATCTTTGTTGATTCCCAGCCGGAATAATCGTGTTTTCCCGTGAGGATAAAACCGCCGTCCGGCAACTGCTGCAGGGAGCGGATTTCTGCAAGCCCATCAGTACCGAGAATAATCCGCCGGGTTTTTTCTCCCTTGTCATTAAAAAACGTCAGCCATGCATCGGAATGCATGCCATCATTTACTGCGGATCCTGTGATCACGTATCCCCCGTCCGAAGTTTGCCTGACGGAAGAAGGTTCCTGCATCCGGTTATCCCCAAAAGTAGTATTCCAGAGTTCTTTTCCGAGTGCATCGGTCCTGACCAGCCAGCCGCTTGGGACGTACGGTTGCCGCCATGTGGTATCCGGAGCGGGGGAAACGTCAGGGGCCTTCATGCCAAACAGCTTCCGACCGGTTTCCGTGCCATCAGCCGTCATCTCGAGAGCCCATGTCCCCCATCCTTCACCAGTCCCTGACAGGACGAGCGATCTATCCGAGAGCCGGGACAGACTCCAGCTTCCCGACAGGATATCCGGGTCAATCCCGGTAAAGGTCTTATCCCAGAGTACCGTGCCATCATTATTCAGGTTTACTAGATGGATCTCCCATGTGTCCGCAGCGACTGCCTCACCGACAAGGAACCCGTTTTCGGGAGAGAGGGCAATTGACATCCCGCGCTCTATCCCTTTGCCGGCAACCTTCCGGTTCCATATCTCGTTTCCTTCCGCATCAATCTTCACGACCCAGAAGTCATCGATGGTCAACCCCGGAGAGAAGGAGGATCCGGTAAAAATAATTTCTTCCTGCCGGGTGACAACAACCGACCGGGCTTCATCGGCCCCGCTTCCACCGAATGTCTTTTTCCAGATAAGGTTTCCGGCACTATCAGTCCTGATAAGGAGTGCGTCAGCAAGTAGTCCTGATTCTGAATTAGTCACTCCCGCAATAACCAGTCCACCACGAGGATTTTCTGCAACGGATTGTGCATAATCAAGGACATCGCCGCCAAAGGTCCGGTTCCAGAGTTCGGTTCCCTGTGCATCGATCCTGACCAGCCATGCACCCTGTCCTTTGGTGCTGAATGCATCGGATGTGCCCGCCAGTGCAAATCCCCCGCCACGCAACTCCACAGCCGCGTTGAAGGAGTCTGTTCCTCTTTTCCCGAAAGTTCTGTTCCACCGTTCCCTGCCATCCGAATCGGTCCGGATGACCCACGCCCCATTTCCAAATGATTCGGTCTGCCCGATTACCAGGAATCCCCCATCGGATACGCGGATGATGCGCCGGACCTCGTCATTCTTTTCACCGCCGAATGTCCGGTTCCAGATGAGGATATCGTTACTACCTCTTTTTTCCAGGTTTATGTCCCCCCGATATCTGGGCCAGTCTGCTTGTTTTCCCAACGGTGTCTCGATCGTCCCGGCAAGGATGTAACTGCCATCTTCAGTCTTCACAACATCCCGGTAATTGATCCTGGGATCTTCTGCCGCAAGAACAGACCCGGCAAACAGGAGGAGCAGGATAACGACCATGATTAGCCGCATATGCGGGATTCGTGAGTGACTGCTCAAGGGGCTTCACCTTCCGTGGCCGGGGATGATGGGGAATCCCGGTGTGTGACAAGGTACACTCCCGCCGCATATGCACATGCGGCAAGGATCATACCTCCTTCGGCAAAGGTCAGTATGGTAACCGGATCTGAGGTAAGACGCTCGCCCAGTTCAAATACGACAGCAATCAGTGAAAGGATGAGATCGGCGGCAACAGCACCGGCAAGAAGAATGACGGGTTGCCAGGCTTTCCCGATACTAGGGGCGAAATACAGGAAAGGCACCAGCACGGCAAATGCCATGATCGCCATCGTGAAAATGAAGAAATACACAACCAGCTCCAGACCGGGGATTCCCATAAGCATCGAACCGATAAGGGAGAGTACGACCAGAGCGGCCACGGATATTCCCATGGGAATCATTCTTCCGGGAATTCTCTTCAGTATCGTCATGAAAAAGACTGCAAGCCCGCCAATTCCTGCTGCCGGCAGGAGAATGAACAGGGATGCCGCGACTGCGAGAAGGATCGACTGTTTCCGGGGATGGCCGGCAACAAGGCTGTGGACATGCTGCAGGAACAGGATGGCACCGAATACCGCAGCAGCGATCACCATTGCCGCGAGGAACGGGCTGATCCCGGTGAAGAACTCGATATAGGGAATTCGGGATATATCCGGGTATGTTCCCATACGAGGGCCTAAAGCTATGAACATATTATGCAGGTAGATACCGGTCACTGCGATCATGGCGGCAGCAAAGACTGCATGCCATTCCCGTTTCAGGGAGAGATGTTCGCGGATGAACGGGAAAGGCGTTATCACACCCATCGCGAGGATACATGCCTGGGGGATAACATGAATGATGCTGATGAACGAGCCCAGCAGGAGAAAGTCGTTTGCGCTCAGTGATGTATACATGAATGACTGGAACGGGCGTTCACCCGCAATGAAAACGAGCGCGACTGCAACGGGAATGACCCCATGCAACCATTTCTGCGGGATCCTTTCGATAAGATAAGAGAACAACGATGCCAGGGCTGCAACCGGGAGTGCCATGACTCCCATCATTCCGGTAATAAAGAGGAATGCAGCGATAATCATTGGGTCTAACAGGGGGGAATACATTACATCACCTTGAGAAATATTTTTACGGGGGAATCTGCATTTTTTGTCATTTCCTGTATCTCCTGAATATTACATACCCGGCTGCCACGATAGCGATCCCGAAGATTCCAAAGACCACGACGTTTAACGATTTCATTTTGAACTCAATCTGAGTGCCCGATACGTACAGTGGCGGAACAAACGCAGCCGTTTCATCACGGCCCGTGAATTTTGATACGTTCATTGACTGGTTGTTCAACGCGGCTTTTTGCGATTCGGTCAGGCCGAAAAAAAAGTCCGGACAGACCGTTTCGAAATAGTTCCCGGCCGGTATCTCCTGGTCAGCCAGCCCGTTCGATACTTCGATCATCGACTCATTCAGGATGCACTGGCTGGTGTAATTCGTGGAGGATACCGGCTGTTGATCACCCGGTATCTCCCGGTAACCAAACGCTGCGATGGCGACGCTGCGCTTGCCATACTGCATACCTCCGGCTGACCGGTCATATTCTCCCGGATCCGGGCTGCTGAAATTCGGCACCCGTATCTTCATCCGGTAATACCCTTCCCTGCCCTCCTGCGAATGTGAGGCAAGATAACCGGGGTTGGTTATCTCCAGGTATTCACCTGCCGATACCTCCTGTCCCGCATGTTCCTCCATCCACCGGGTAACATTGGAAGCGTGATCGTCCCTAACCGGTTGATCCGGCAGGGCTGTAAGACCGGCCGACCCGAAACTGACCGGGCCTAATGATCCCCGGGCGATTGCACCCTGATCGATTCCTGTCGCAACAATCACCGGGGGAATTATTAAAAATGCGATAATTAAGGTGAACCATGCAAAGAGGACTGTCCGGTGTATCTTTCCAGGCTTCATGTCATCCACTCCGGAACCAGCAGATTTGCCGTACCGCTGGAGGAGGAAACCGGATGCCAGCGCACCTATGGTCGCAACAATCATGCCGGCGAGCATGGATATTCCCACAAGAATGAACAATCCACTGCTGATACCATGAAAAAAAGTCCAGATCTTCAAAAAATCTCCCGGGAACGGGGGATAATTTGCAGGATTCAGAAAAATATCAGAGTAAAGGTACAAACTACTGAACACTATCCCGGCAATAATTCCTGAAACTATGTCAGCGGATAGTACGTTTTTTCTTGTAACTCCGTAATCCGCAGTAAGAAATACGGATAATGCGCCGGTGAACAGGAAGCCCAGCAGCATCAGGGCCAGATAAGAATATGCATACGTTCCAAAAAGGCTCCCGTTGTACCCCCTCATACCATACCATGCCCAATTTGACAGATGGAGAACGATGGTGATGAGGATACCGCCAACTATCCCGGCGATAACCGGGGCTTTCATCCATTGCGTTCCTGCGCTTTTTGTATCATCGATCATGGGAATCACTCAGTCTCCTTACAGGGCCATGGCATCTCGTGAACAGGACATATCCGATTCCAATCCCGATAACAATGCCGGCAAAGAACGATACCGGATTAAGACCAATCATCGCAAAGACTGCAATAACATCCACGTGCAACAACAGTCCCGTTATGAAAACCGCGACGAGAACGATAATTCCCAACAAGATCCAGGAGAGTTCCTTAATCATAATATTCCTTATAGTGCTTGTCCTTTTTTCGGAGGTTCATTCACGTAGGGCAAAGGATTCCTGCGATCCAGTTTCTGGAACCCAAGGCACAGGACAGCGCCGGCAATTAACCCGAGAAGAAAAATGATCTGGCACAGCATCCCGTTCTTTATAGTCGTCGATGTGCTCATGAAAAGAGCAGCATAATCACCCAGCCATCCTGATACTGCGACAACAATCACTATCAGGACAATAAATACAATATTTTTTCTGTTTTTTGGATCCATTTCACACCAACCTCAAGAGTCTTTCTCAATTCTCGCCGTAAGCGCCTCACCCGGAATACTCCTTAAACGCAAATAACACCCGGTCATCCGCGTTGAGATCCGCAAGAACTTTTTCCCGCTCCGCTTTCTTTGGCATTGCTTTATAATCATACCGGATGTAGACTTCCCGCATTGGCTTTAAAGGAACACCGGCAGCAATAAGCCGTTTCGCATTCGCTTCCTCAGGATAGCCAATGGCAACCGGGATCGTGATCAAACCATTTTTCCGTTTAACAATCTGCACGTATTCCCACATTGGCGCTACCTGTTCGCGGATATCGACACTCCCATCTTTTTTGAGAATTGAAAACGTCCGGTTATAATCGGTCTCCGGCACTTCGACATAATAATCTGTACCCATTGCACCGGTTGAGAGGATCTTCAGGGTATAGTTACCGGGGATATTGTGGTTTTTGGTGATCTGTTCAATCTCCGTTTTGTCCAGCGATGCATCGACAAGGATAGCGCTGAACCAGTCGGCCTGCTCGTGCCAAGCCTGAGTTGCCTTTTCCAGTGTCGGGCGAACTACGGGTTGCGGGTAAAGCGGATTATACAATTCCCCTTGACGCAGGTACCGGGGTTCTGATTTTAAAGTGTATGTACCAAGCGATATGATGTCAGCAGTAGAAAGTGGCAGGTCCCGGCTTATGCCAGATCTTTTTGCAAATCCGGTAAAATTCCGGACCTGATCATTTGCTTTTTCCCATCGCTTGCTGTTATCAGCAAAATCCCCGGGCGTTACTACGGAAAAGAGTGACGGATATGTTTTGGGTTCTTTACCTGCGTTAACGGTCTCAATGGCACAGTTCAGGGTATATGTATCCACAAGGATCCGGCTGATCTCACGGGTCTGTAGGTTCTCCACATCCATCATTACCGTAACATTATGACAGCAGTTGTCTGCAAGGGAATAGACAGGTCGTAGTGAACGCACAGTATAGTCGGGAAAATCCAGTACAGCCCTTTCACGGGCTTTCAGGGTCGCGTTCACGAGATCGTAATCTCCGGCAGGAGTCACCAGTCCCCACGGGTGGGAATAGAGACCCTTGTTGGCATCAACGATAATATTACTGACAGCAGCCCCGTTGCGTTCGACACCAAATACATAATAGAGTTTACGGCCCTCAAAATCCTCGATGATCACCGGGTTCTTTTTACTGAGACTGGCATTTCTCCATGACCGGGAGGCAAAGTTATCCGGCCTGTCGATGACGATGCGCCAGAGCACAACGAGTGCATTCTCCCGTGCGATCTCCACCGGCACGACATTTTCCTTAATCAACTCCTCCGTGCTCGGACGTTCATCCTGTTTATCCGGTGTCTTGTCAGGTTCCGGAGATGAGGAGCCCGGAGATACCGATGCGTAATAGGTGCGGATGATGCTCGCATTCTGCTCTGACAGAGGGAGTCGGATATCGATACCCTGCGCCATGGCATATCCGACTATCCTGCTGGCATTTGACTCCTGCAATTCCCACTGCGAAACGCGATCCGGGTATTCGCTCTGCGGGATGGAATCAAGATAGGACCATGCATATTCATGGCCTTTGAAGTCTTCAGACGGATGATCCGGAACGATTTCATGCGTAAATGCATCAACAATAATCCTCTCGTTTGCGCCGGCGGTCGTGTTTCGGATAGTGACCATGGCGCAGAGGTGAGGGTACCCACCACTGTAGAGGGCGGGCGTATTCGACAGGACCGGGTAATCCGGGTACCGGGCTTTAACGATTTTTTCTGCATCATGTCTGATCTGTGAATGGTTGTACGAAGGAGCCCCCTGGTAGAGCCGGAAGACCCCGTGACTTATGAGCTTGTTTGCTGCGGTCCAGAAATAACCGGGGATGGTTCCTTTGTTTCTGAGATAAAACTCGTAATATTGCGGCTTGCCGTTGATATCATAAAGGATAACCGGCTCGGGATCGAGTGACGCATAGCTCCAGTTTGGATCCGAACTGTAGGGACCCTCAATGGTAAATGACCAGAATTCTGCAATTGACTGGTTGTACGCGGATCCAACGGGCACGGTGTTGGGATCATTATTAGCGGGAAACAAGGGAGAATTTGATTGATTATTTCCGAACTTGCCGGGAGATCCTGTTAAATCCGTGCACCCGGTTGTGAGAACAATGGCACATAGCGATACGGTCAGCAGGATGAATATAACAGCCCCAATACGATCAGTTTTCATCATTTTAGTCTCCTTGAAATAAGCAACACCCCACAAAAGAGTGAACCTATGACAACTCCTGCGGGCAGTGCTGCTTCAGCCGGTGTTTGTGACGGTGTGACTGGTACTGTCAGAACGCGGCAGACCCGGTTCGGGTTATAGCCAAGAAAGAAAACTCCCCGCCCTGCCCGTCCTCCTGATGGGGGGAAAATGTCGATAACATATGTTGTTGGACTGAGCCCCGTTGTGTTCAGGATAAATGACCAGCGGTTTACTCCATTGCTACCGGATTCAACCCGGGTTTTTCCCACAATCCCCACGCTCATATTGTCTGTCTGCGCATTAACCCGATCCATCGGGAGAAATGATCCCGGCATGACTGAAATGGTCAGTTCCTGTCCCCGGGGTAATGTTGTGTTGCCCCCAACAGGGAATGTCTCGCCGTCAAAATGGTACGGGACCGGATCGACCGTTACCGGAAGTTGCCGGATTATCATTGCCTCTTCTGGAGAGAGGAGATAAAAATGGCCAATGAAATGCGGGGTAGCATTTTCCGATAGAGGCGTGACCTGAATGAGATACTTGTCAGGAATCCAGCCACTCGTGTTGACGTGATATTCCCACCGATTGATCCCGTCAGGCCTAGTAATGCTCCTCACCGTGCCAGTCTGCCCAAAAATATTTTTCGGATTTGATTTGAGGGACATGAAATCTTCCGTCATGACCTCGATGAGGATTTCCTGATCAGCAGGCAGGAGTGTCGTGCCTGTGATTAGAAACGGTTCGCCGGTACTATACCAGCTTATGGGATCGATTATGATCGAAGGGGGGAGAGTCATGGAAGTATCCAGCGGTTCACATAGTTGAGGGGGAATCGTTGTGGGACCCGCTTGAACCAGGTATGCTTCACCAGCCGGGGATTGCGTTATTGGTTCTCCCGTTGGCAGTTCAGGAACTGCACTGGCATGTTGCGGGAGTGCACAAATACCTGCGAGAAGTATTCCGCAGAGAATCCACGGGAGAAAATGTTTCATGCGTTCCTCTCCATGGGATCAAAAGCAAAGAGAACCTTCCCGTTATATTCAATTACAGTCTGGTTTCCTTTTTCATTAATCATCGCGTTGTTCGGGACCTGTATCGTTCTCCCGACCGGTTTTTGTGCAACCGGGTCCACCATAAAATCCACTAAAAGTCCGTTATACCGGACTGATAATGCAGGGAAAACACCCCCCTGGATATTTTTGGTGCTTCTCTTGACTGCCATGCCAACCCCAAGGATCTCGCCCCCGGAATCCACCATCCTTCGTGCGGATGAATCCCGCAGGGCCAGTTCGGCGATCGTTTCCGGGTTTTTGATCTCATCCGGTGCGAAGTTGAGCAGTGCAGGTGCTGAAACCGACCGGGCAACCCGGACCAACTCCTCTTGAGTGAGAATCCCGGTCAGCTGGTATGACCGGTTTTCTTCCTGCCAGTCTACCTGGTTCTTTCCGTTCATGGAATGAAAGGTGCCATTCTGGTTGCCGATCAGAACCGTAATACTCCCGCTCCGGGAAGAGTCCTGCAATGCACCGCTGCCAGCCACGGCTTGCGTGAAAACAAGTTCACTTGCCCCGTTGGAATACACCAACGAATCCCGGCCATTGCTGTCCGGGTAATGAAGGCCGTTCCTGAATGTATACCCGGGAGGCAGAAATGCGGGCATCCGGAAATCCGGGCCAAACCGCAATTTTGCCTGGTATACCGAGCTGACGTTCAAAGGCGCGACCAGTTCTGATAGGGAAGGAGAGATTTCTGTTCCGGGGGGCGGTTCGAAATCAAACAAAGTATCAAGAAGCGGGGGATTGACGCTGATATTCTTGTACTCCACCGTTAGTACCGTCTGATTGTATTCCCCGATCATCTCCATCCGGGTCATCATCAGGGAATTCTCATCGATCCAGACCCTTATCCTGCTGAAAAGAGCGGGATAATACTGCGTGGGGATATCATCAATCGCTGCTTCGAGGATGACTGCATTGCTGCCGTTCCGGGTTTCTGTCCCATTCATGACGGCAGGAAATTTCTCAAGGATCTGTGCTGCGATGGCCGGGTAATCCTTCCACGCAAAGAACGTGTTCTTGGGATCTTCGATAAGGGCCGGCCGGGCTTTCCCGGTCTCTGGATGGTATTGCCACACAACGGTCCCGTTTGCAGCAACGATCGTACCGTTGCCGTGAATTTCAGACCGGATATATTCCGCACGGAACTTATCCGGACGCCGGGCAAAAAAACGATACTCATCATCTTCATAACCGGTCTCCCCGGACGTGTAAACTATTGCAGAATAGCCGGTGAGGTTGGCATTGTGCCGGATAAATTCCGCTGCAATCATCTGGGCAGGCATCTCGTGCAGGAGTTTTGTGATATCTTCATTCGCAGAGATGGGGGCGGAGATGTTCCGGGCTGCACCGGAATCATGGATACCGGTCTGGACGCAACCCCCAATAATGAGCATTGCAAGCACTGCCGTAATCAGCCAGAAGAGTTTATTCATTTTTGTTTTCCCTCTGTTTCCGGCCCGGGGATTTGCCGTATAAGCTCATCCGTAATGGGAATGAGTGAGACGGCTATTTTTATCATTTCATTTTTATCCAGGGGTGACTGGATCCAGTATGCATAATGAGCGTCTTTCCACTGGATCTGGTTGAAGGGTTTTTCCTGCCCCGGATAACGCCCTGGAATCCATTCTCCCGCAATCTCCCGGATGAACACCGGTTCAGGTTCCCCGTTTATCACAAAATAAGGAGCAGGTTCGACCAATTCCCCCTGGAATAGAAGAATCACGTCCGGCCCGTTTTCAAAAGTCAGCCGGGTTTTCTCCCGTGTACCGGTAAATAACGATCCCTGGCTGAAATGATATTCCGGGGGCAGATATCCCGGTACACGCAGATCTTCACCGCATAACATTTTTGCAGATGAGAGCGATCCAAGATACACGGGTGTCAGGATCGGTTCAGGGGTTGTGGATAAAACCGGTTTTGGGGAACTATTCTGGAACGTATCATTAGGAATCTGGTGGACCGTAGCCCGAAACTTTTCAGGGCTTGTCGGTCCCGGAAATCCTATACAGCCTATCACAATAAAGACTGCCAGTGCGAAAACCACCAGCCACATGAGTTTACGCATTTCCTGCTGCACCCCTGTCAACACACGGTATCTGCTCATATTTACACCGGTCTGCCCAGACCGCTTCCAGGTCCGGGAAATACCGGAACATGGATTCCGGATGGTTCAGGCGAACCTCATTGGGGTCCGGATTATTCAAAGCAAACATGGTTTTTGGAATCTGGTACAGTGCAACGCGTTCATGGGCGCTGGTGTTGCGGTGAACGAGGAATGCCGGATACTCCCGGCTCGGGATAAACGTCTCATTGAATACGCTCGCAGTCATCCGGATATCGATGATGCCCGGCGTGGTGCTGTTGTTCTGGCTGCGGATCCAGGATTCCGGCATGATGAGCGAGGTCAGTTCGGAAACGCCGAGAGGTTTTGCGATCTGTTTCTCTTTCTGGGGAAGGGTCTTCATGAGCTGATCGTCCACGTGCACCAGGGAGTTTGCCATCCGTATCATCTTATCCTTATCTACCATGCCGGTGAGCGAGTAGTCATGCCCGTCCCTGATCCACTCCAGCTGGTTCGTGTCCGTGCCGTTCCGGAATATGCCAATGCTCCTGTTGAGAGCAACTTCAATGGACCGTACTGCCAGCTGTTCTGTGTAGGGCTTACCGATGACCGGAGAATCAAGGTAACTGATCGACTGTTTCCCGTTGACCAGCGAGAGATGGATCGTCCCATCCCATGTCTGGGATCCCCCGCCATAGGCATAGCCTTCCGGCACATAGCCCGGCACGACAAGGGCTGAACCCTGGACATGATAGGCATCCTTCAGCTCGAAGAGAAAGATCACCGGGTCATGATGGTGGAATTCCACCGGGGGATTTGGCACATTGCGGGGATCGAGAATGAACTGGCTGTCGGCAATACCGCTGTTTATCCGGATATCCCGGTATTTCACGGTAAAATGTGCAGGCCCGCTGTTGGCAGAGAATTCAATTTTCTTTGCGATCCCGGTATCCATATCGATCCAGACCCGGGCGTTCTGGTAATTACCGGGAAGGTTCGTGAATGGATCTCCGGGTTGTGCGGAAAATTCCGCGACGTAGGAATTGTTGCCGCTGTCAATTCCGCTCAGGTTGAATGCATTGGGATGCTGCTCAAAAAGATCCCGTACCACCTTCTGGTAATCTCTCTGGGTGAAATAGGTCTCGCTGGGATCAAAGTGCGTTGTCCTGTGGACGTTTTTTGTGAGCGGGGAGTACCACCAGATGACGCTGCCATCCGTTATGATCAGTGTGCCCCGGGGTTCGCTTCCCGACTGGAGATATTCGAGCCGGTAACTGTACGGGTTCTTTTTCTGGAACAAGAAACTGTCTTTATTCGGGTAGGATTCCATGGCAATGTCGACCGTTGCCGAAAAATCCTGCAGGGTATCCTGCAGGTGAACAAATTTCCCGGCAATGTCGGGTGCAGTAACGTTTGCAGGAACTGATGTGCACCCTGCGCCCAGCAGGAAGCAGACGATCAGTCCGGCAACAATACTGCCGGTGAATACCGTGAAAATACTGTGTCTCCTCATGGTCATTCTCCGTCGATTCTGCCGGTAAACGGGTTCATACAAACATCCCCGCAACATTGCCAAACGGTCGGAAGGGATCAAATTTTCCGGCCCCGAAAAGGTACACGGGATTCTGGAGCGGCCACCCGCTCAGGCTGTACCCGATCACCGGTCCCGGCTGACCCGGATTGGTTGCGTTCACGTTATACATGACCATGAGCGTGAGCGGGGATTCGCACCGGATGAACGGGAAGGAACACGGCCTGTTCACCATGCACCCGTCTTTCCCACTCGCGGTCACGTTCGGGTAGAGACGGGCAGTGGTCTCATTCATCGTATGAATGGGTTCAACAGGTAACGGGGGATTATACATCGACATATCTTTCTGCCCTGCAAGAGTATCTGCGTGAGTCAGGTAATACGCAGTGTCCATTGTCCGGTTCTCCGCATTCGCGCCGGGAATTGCAATAATTCCTACCAGCAACGCGATGACAATGATACAAATCCAGGATTTCATTGTTCTTCTCCACCCCCGTCAGCACGTGCACCCGGTACTGTCGCTGGACATCCACTCGCTTGTGCTTTCATCACCGGTATCGTGCCACTGGATATCGGCGCTCATGACAACAAGGCGGGACCATACTATTCGGTCGGCACCTCGCGCAAATTTGACGGTCTGCTGAATTTCCCCACGCCTGTTGCCTTCCCCGGATATTCCCGTCCCCGAAGAGCACTGCTTCCATGCAGGGTCGAGTTTGACTTCAGTTGTCCCAATAATTCTCTCAACCCGCTGCCCGAACCGTACATAAAATGTGCTCCGTGACGTGATCGATGCGAGATGCCTTCCGTCAGGATAGAAAATTCGGTCTATATCGGTCTTGTTTACGATATACAACGGTGCCGTCCCATTCCCCGGTAGCGGTAGCACGATATCGATCCTTTCGATCGCGATGGAACTTTCAGAGGAGAAGTTATAGGAACCCTGCCCTATCGGATTCTTAGTAAACGACTCCCCATTGGGGCGCCTTCCTACGGGTACAGGGGTGATGTTAAATGTCTGGATCTTTTCACCGGTCCTGAGTACCTCAATGATACCGCCATCCCTGGAGACAAGAAGGAGCCGGGCATCCGGGAATTCATAGAGGCCGATGACGGCGTCAGGCACAAGGGGGATCCCGGTCCGAACCATCAGTGTGTCACTGATCTGCTGCCGGATCTCGTAGTTTATCATCGGGGGAAGGGTCGGGCTCCTGTCGGGTTCCCACTCTCCAAACTCATGGAGGAAACTCAAATCGTATTCCGGCTCGATATCCGTTGAGTAATTCAACGGTATGGTGTCTGAGCCACAGGTTCCGACAAAAATCCTGTACCCCGGGCTAAGGGAAAAAAATGCTATCCATGAAATAAAAAAACT